>JAABUZ0100000546.1_pt1 | contig 90208 bp, 86 predicted proteins | sample 5562091 | NCBI WGS metagenome assembly JAABUZ01 (sample SAMN12813069, study PRJNA571459) | rock metagenome | isolation source: Antarctica rocks | place: Antarctica: Victoria Land, Linnaeus Terrace sud | collected 2015-12-21
GAACGCGTTCGAGATTCCGAGCAAGCTCATTTTAAGGGGGCCGAAATAGCGGTCGGCCGGGGCCAACATCGCCATCGGCACGCTCGCCTTAACGGCCGACGGGGATCGTTCGTCCGCCATAGTCGGGCGAACGCCAGCAAGAAGAACCGATAGCGATAACGCCACCGTTGTAACGATTTTCATTCAAGACGACTCCGAGCAAGTAGTGGCGCCGCCCCGCGTCATAAGACGCGGGGCGGCTTACCAATTTTTCGGAATCTCGCGCGACTTCGTAACGTCTTTTGCGATGCTGTACGAGCGCGCACTCGTCGTCCAGATGCGGCGCTCGTACGGTGTGACGCGAACGGGATCAGATGAGTTTTTCGGGCTGGATCGGGAGATCGCGCACGCGCTTCCCCGTCGCATGAAACACGGCGTTCGCAATCGCCGCGGCTCCGCCGACGATGCCGATCTCTCCTATACCCTTCACGCCAAGCGAATTGACGAACGAATCCTCTTCATCGACGACGATCGCTTCGAGCGCGGGCACGTCGGCATTGACCGGCACGAGCTATTCCGCCAAATTCGCGTTCATCACACGCCCGTTGCGTAAGTCCGTGCGCGTCACTTCGTGCAGCGCCATGCCGATCGCCCACGTCATTCCACCGATGTACTGACTGTTGGCCGTCTTACGGTTGAGGATGCGGCCCGCAGCGAACGCGCTTACCATGCGCGTGACGCGCACCATCCCCGTATCGGGGTCGACGCGTACTTCGACGAAGTGCGCGCCGAACGCGTGCATCGCGTGCAACTTCTTTGCGTCCGCTGCCGGCGCGGCGTCGGCGCGCGCTTCGATTTCGCCCATCGGATGGCGGGCGAGGATCGCTGCGTACGTCTCGCCTTTGCGCGCATCGGCACGCAGCGAGAAACGGCCGTCGGCGACGGCGACAGCAGCGGGCGCGGCGCCATAGAGCGGTGAGTTCCCGTCGGCAACGGCCAGCGCCAATACGTTGTCCCGCGCCCGTTGCGCGGCGGCGAAGACTGCGGGGCCGACGCTCGCCGCCGTCTGCGAACCGCCCGAAACCGGCGTCTGCGGCATATTCGTATCGCCGAGTTCGAAGCGCACGCGCCCGACCGGCATGCCCAAACCTTCGGCCGCGACTTGAGCGAAGATCGTATACGAGCCCGTGCCGAGATCTTGTGTGCCGGCTTGTGCGAGTGCCGAACCGTCCGCGGCTACGCGCACGAGCGCCGAGGCCATGCTGCGATTGGTCGGATAGGATGCGGTCGCCATCCCCCAGCCCACGAGTTCCCGGTCGTCGCGCATCGAGCGCGGGGCCGCGCTTCGTTTCGACCAACCGAAGCGTTCGGCCGCGATCGCATAGCATTGACGCAACGACTTGCTCGAATACGGAATTTTTTCGGCGGGATCGATCTCGGCGTAATTGCGCAGGCGCAAGGCGAGCGGATCCAGACGGGCCGCGTACGCGAGTTCGTCCATCGCCGACTCGAGCGCGAAGGATCCCGACGATTCACCGGGAGGCGCATGAAGGTCGGCGTGCCGAAGTTCAGGCGTACCAGCGTCTGCTTCACCCGCAATTTCGGCACGTCGTACAACATGCGGGTCATGGACGTGCACGGTTCGACGAAAATATCGAAGACCGACGTGTTCGTCTTCACCTCGTGGATCGTCGACACGAGCTTGCCCGTGCGCTCGGCACCGAGCGCCACGCGCTGTTGCGTGATCGGCCGATACCCGGCCGATTCGAACATCTCCGGGCGCTCGAGCGTCAGTTTGACCGGCCGTTTCAACGCACGCGCCGCCATCGCCGCCAGCGCCGTGTGCGGCCAAACGGAACCCTTGCAGCCGAAGCCGCCGCCGACGAAGGGACAAATGACGCGCACTTGCGAGACGGGGATGTCGAAAACGTAGGCGAGCCGCTTGCGCGTCGGAAAAACGCCTTGCGTCGCATCGTAAACCGTGAGCGAATCGCCGTGCCAGAGCGCGACGGTCGCGTGCGGCTCCATCGGATTGTGATGTTCTTGCGGCGTCGTATAAACGTTGTCGACGCGCAGCGCGGCGGTTGCGAGAGCCGCTTCCGGTTCGCCGCGAACGTCGACTTCGGGACCCTTGCCGGCGTCCGGTGGAACGAACGTCTCGGCGTGCTCGAAATCCGTCACCGCACTCGTCGGGCCGTACGACACGCGTACGCGCGAAGCCGCGTCGATTGCCCGTTCGTACGTATCGGCGACGACGAGCGCGACCGGCTGGCGATCGTAACGCACCTCGTCGTCTTGCAGAATCGCGAGGTGGCGAGCGACCTTCTCGTTCGGATCTTTCCCTTGCTTCGCGGGCGGGGCGTTCTCGTGCGTGAAGATGGCGAGCACGCCGGGGGCGCGTTTCGCCGCGACGGTATCGATCGCTTTGATGCGACCCGCTGGAATCGTGCTGAGTACGAGTGCGGCGTAAGCGAGATCGGCAAACGCGTTCTCTGCGGAATAACGCGCCGTGCCGGTTACTTTCGCGCGTCCATCCGCACGGTCGAGCGGAGCTCCGATCGCATTCATGCCGCTACCTTTGAGAACGCCGCCGCAACGGCGCGCTTAGCGAGCGAGATTTTAAAATCGTTGTGTCCGCGTCCGACGGCATCGCGCAACGCGATGTCCGCCGCCCGTTCCAGCGCGGCCCGGGACGGAGCGCTGCCGATCAGCGCGCGCTCGGCTTCGGCCGAGCGCCACGGTATCGTCCCCACACCGCCCATGGCCAGACGCGCGTCCCGCACGATACCGCTCGCGACCTCGAGAGCTAGCGCCACGCTGACGAGTGCGAACTCGTACGACTGCCGATCGCGCACTTTGAGATACTGCGAATTCGCGAGTACCGGCGCGCTCGGAACATCGACCGCGGTGATGAGTTCTCCGTGCCGCAGCGCCGTCTCGATGCGTGGGTCCTGCAGCGGCCGAACGTAGAAGTCGCGCATCGGAATCGTACGTTCTCCCTGCGGCCCCCGCGTGCGAACGACGGCATCGCTCGCCAAGAGCGCCACCGCAAGATCGGAGGGGTGCGTGGCGATGCAATTTTCGCTCGCGCCCACAATCGCATGCATCCGGTTCTCACCGTGAAGTGCGCTGCAGCCGCTCCCCGGCTCGCGCTTATTACAGGCTTGCGTGATGTCGCGAAAATACGGACAGCGCGTGCGCTGCAAGAGATTGCCGCCGATCGTCGCGGCGTTGCGGAGTTGCGCCGAGGCGCTCGCTTCGAGCGCTTGAGCGACGAACGGAGCGACGGCGCGTACGTCTTTATTATCGGCGGTGTCGCTCATCCGTGCCAGCGCGCCGATGCGGACGAAATCGGCTTGGCGCTCGATCGCAGCGAATGGTAACGCGTTGATATCGACGATGAGCTTCGGCGTTTCGACGATGTCGAACATGAGGTCGACGATATTCGTACCGCCGGCGATATAACGCGCCGCAGTATCGGGAGCGACGGTCGCGATCGCTTCGTCGGCCGATGTCGCGCGGGCGTATGCAAAGGGACGCATCAGGCGCGCTTCCCGGCATCTTGAATCGCGCTAACGATGTTGGGGTACGCGCCGCAACGGCAGATGTTGCCGCTCATATATTCGCGTACGGTCGCATCTTCGAGGCCGCGCTTCTCCGCGAGAAACCCGACGGCCGACACGATCTGCCCCGGCGTGCAGTACCCGCATTGAAAGCCGTCGTGTTCCAAGAACGCAGCCTGCACGGGATGTAGCTCGTCCCCGTTCGCGAGGCCCTCGATCGTCGTAATACGATCGTCTTGATGCATGATGGCGAGCGTCAGACACGAGTCGATGCGCCGTCCGTTCACGAGCACCGTGCACGCACCGCAGGTCCCTTGGCCGCAGCCTTTCTTGGTGCCCGTGAGGTGCAGCCGTTCGCGCAAGGCGTCGAGCAACGTTACGCGCGGTTCGACCGAAAGTTCGCGCCGCTCGCCGTTGATGGTTAGCGCGATCGGCACCGCCTGCGGCCCGTCGCTCTTTGCGCGCCCGCCGGACCGGGCAGCGGGCGGCGCGGCGGCAGCTGCGTCTCGCGGACTTGCGACGCCGACGGCAGCTGCGAAGGCCGGTACGCCCGCGCCAACGATAAAACTGCGGCGCGATACGCCGGAACCGTCGGTTTCTTTCGACACAACGGTGTCATACCCGGGAATAGTAACGGTCATAACGATGATTGACATTCTGAGAACTATCCAAGAATGGCGCCGTGCCGGTCGCGACGTCGCCCTCGCGACACTCATCGATGTCGAACGCTCCGCGCCACTTCCGCCGGGCGCGGCACTCGCGGTCAACGACCGCGGCGAGATTGCCGGTTCGGTGAGCGGCGGCTGCGTCGAAGCGGACGTGTACGAAGTCGCCCGTGCGTGCCTCGCCGGCGCCGCAGCGCGAATGGTTTCCTACGGCATCAGCGACGCCGAGGCGCACGAGCACGGGCTTACGTGCGGTGGGACGCTGCACGTCTTGGTTCGCGCGCTTTCGGTTACCGACGATGACATTTTCGAGCGGATCGCGGGAGCCGTCGCGGGCGAACAGCCGATAGCATTTGCGACGCGCCTCGATCCCCCGCTTGCGGGTGCGTGTTTTGCGGCGGATGAAAATGGCCGCGTCGGCTCGCTCGGTTCGACCGAGCTCGATGCGGCGGTCGAAGCGGCAGCACGCGTAGCGCTCGGCACGTCCCTCGCCGAGCGACAGATATACGGTAGCGAGGCGCGCGTCTTCGTACAGAATTTTGCGCCGAAGCCGGACATGTACGTCTTCGGCGCCGTCGATTTCTCGCGAGCGATGGCGACGGTGGGGCGATTCCTCGGTTACCGCGTGACCGCAATCGACGCGCGGCCCGTTTTCGCCACGCGCGCGCGCATCCCCGACGCCGATCGCATCGTCGTTGCTTGGCCCGACGAATTTTTAGCCAGCGCACCCGTGCGGCCCACGACCGTGCTCATCGTCCTCACACACGATCTCAAGTTCGATGTTCCGCTGCTGCGGATCGCGCTCGACGGTCCGTCCGGATACATCGGAGTCATGGGCAGCCGGCGCACGCATGCGGAGCGGCTCGCGGCCTTGCGTCAAGCGGGCGTACCGGAAGCACCGCTCGCACGGCTACACGCACCGGTAGGCATCGACATCGGCGCGAACAGTCCCGAAGAGACGGCGATTTCAATCGCCGCGGAAATCGTCGCATCACGCAACGGCCGCGCCGGCGGTCCGCTGCGCGACGGCACGACCGCGCTTCACGGCAGTGCTTAGCGCGGGCGTGGTTTGCGCGATTCTGGCGGCTGGACGCGCGACGCGTTACGGTGCTTCGAAAGCCGCGCTGGAACTCGAGGGCGTAACGTTTATCGATCGAGCGTTGCGGGCGGCCGCAGCGTACGCGACAGTCGTCGTCGCAGCGGCGGGCGATGCGTTCGTCATGCGCAGTGCCGCCCGCGCGGGCGTTCGAATCGTCGAAAATCAAGCCCCCGAACGCGGCATGACCCACTCGCTGCAGCTCGGCGACCGCGCGCTCGGCGACCCGGCGGCGCCGCTCGCCGTGTTGCTCGTCGACACGCCGCTGGTCGATGCCGACGTTCTCAACCGTATTGCCGCCGCTTCCAAGGATATCGACGTGGCCTTTCCCATCGCCGCCGACGGCCGGCCCGGCCATCCGGTTATCTTCGGAGCGCGCGCGCGCACGGAACTCGCCGGACTGCGCGACGGCGACACGCTTCGCGAGCTACGCGACGACGCACGCTTATCGCGCATCACCATTGCTTTTTCCGACGAGCGGCCCTTTACCGACGTGGACAGCGAAGCGGATTATGAACGGCTGAAGGCCTACATGCGGTCGAGTCGCGCGATCGACGCGAGTTTATAGTGAAGTCTCGCGCGCGACGTCGGCCCATCGGCGGCCGCCGCATCCCCGGCGCGCTCGCCGTACGTGAGGGTCTTCACGAGGAGTCGACCCTGGCGTGCGTGATATGCGAGTTCGTCGACATGACTATCGAGGTCGGGCAGCGTCTCCAGCGCCCGCACGATTTTGCGATGGAGCAGCTGCGCCGTTCCGGGCGGGAGCGCCCATTTGCCAGGAACGCCGTGTTCGCTCGCCGTTATCGGCGCGGGAACGCGAGGTCGCCAACCTCGCCGCTGTGGGAGCGACAAACGTTGCGATTGCCGAGCGGCTATCGGTCAGCGTCAAGACCGTTGAAAAACATCTCGCCTCAGTTTTTGTTAAGCTTTCGGTCACGTCTCGCACGCACATCGCACGGCGTCTCCACGAAAGCCGCGAGAGCATTCGCGCCTGACGGAAAGTACCGCCTTATCCGCGTGCGGGAACAGTTGCGACGGGCGTACCGTTCTCGCGAGCGCGTTCTTGGGCGGTCCGCAGCCGCTCGTCGAAGCGCGCGCTCGGGCCGATCTCCGCTACGAGTACCGCGACGTCGTCCGTGGCGGGGCCGCCGAGCACGTGCTCGACGAGCGCCTGCGCCGTATTTTTACTGGCCGCGACGTTTTCATCGACCATGGCGGCGTGAAGCCGCCGATGGCCTTCGAAAATGTCTCTGGTCGCTTCGACGAGGCCGTCCGTAAAAAAAACCAGCGACGACCCGGGCGGAGCATGTAGCGTGACCGTTTTCGTCTCGCCGCGCGCCCGCAGCCCGAGCAGTATCCCGTGCGCCGTAAATTCTTCGATGCGCCCGTCGGGATGGCGCATGACCGGTCCCGGATGTCCAGCCGATGCGAACGTGAAGACGTGCGTGTCGGGATCGAAGATGCCGGCCAAGGCCGTCGCGTACGTGTCCGCCGATTCGGCACGGACCGTTCCATCGGCAACGTCGAGCATCGCGTTGGGAGACGCGATCAGCGTGGCTGCGGAGCGCATCGATTGACGCACTTTTCCCATCGTGACCGCCGCGCCCAGTCCGCTTCCCAACACGTCCCCGACCGTAATGGCGATACGACCGTCGTCGAGCAAGAAGGCGTCGTACCAATCGCCGCCGATCGTCGCCTCGCTGTTGCCCGGCCGATATTCGGCGGAAAGATACAGATGATCGACCGTCGGTAAGATGCGCGGCAGCGAGGCCTCTTGCAACGTTACGGCGATGCGCCGTTCGCGTTCGTAGGCATGTGCGTGATCGAAGGCGAGCCCCGCGCGAACGGCGATTTCTTTGGCGAAAAGCAGGTCTTCTGCGGTGAACGTTCCGCGCTGATCGCGGGCATCGAGCACGCACGTCAACGCGCCGTAAATTCGGCCGCTTTGCGACGACGGGATCGGAACGAAAATAAGTGACCGCAGACCCAGCCGATCGAGTTCCGGGCCGAACGCGTCGCGCATGCCGGAGGTCTCGAGCCAATCCGCCGGCAGCGTCGCGATCAGTGTCGACTCACCGTTTCGCAGCGCCCGAGTGACGGGATGATCCGGTTTGTCGTTATTCGTGCCGGCCGCGCGTTCGAGCAGCGTTACCGCGGCGTGATTTCGGTGCGCTGCAGCGATGCTGCGAATCGAACCATCTCCGCCGACGACATCGACGACGCAAAACGACGAGAAACTTCGCACGACGGCATCGGCGACGTTCCGAATCGTTCCCTCGAAATCCAGCGACCCGTACATCGCCGCGCCCGTTTCCGCCAGCGCTCGCATGCCGACTTCGACGCGTCGGCGTTCGCGTAGATCGCGACCGACGGTGGCCGTGCCGACGGATTCGCCTGCGTCGTCCGTCAACGAAAAAATTTTGTACCACACGGGCACGGCCTCGCCTGTCCCGAAGTGCCGCAGTGGAAATTCGCCGGCCCAGCGGCCCTCGCGCGCGACCGTCGGAAAGATTTCCGATTCGACGAACGCCCGGTGTTTCGGAAGAAAATAATCCATGAGCTGCGTCGCGCGCGCCGCATCCGCCGTACCGATTTCGAGTAAGCCACGACCCGCTTCGTTGACATAAGTGACGTTGCCGCATTCGTCGGCGATTCCGATGAAGTCGTCGCTGGCCTCCACCAAACGTACGAACTGCTCGCGCGCCTCGTCCGAACGGCGCTGGTCGTCGATATCGACGTTTACGCCGACCCAGCGAACGATCGTGCCGCAGAGGTCGCGCTGCGGAAGCCCGCGCACGAGTTGCCAGCGATAGTTCCCATCGGCCATCAGCACGCGAAATTGCGCATCGTACGGTTCGCCCGACGCAAGCGCGGCCTGCCAGCGACTCCGAACGGCCTCCCGTTCGGCCGGATGGACCTTCTGCAGCCACGCGTCGCCCAAGCGGTCCGAAGAAGATAGGCCCCGCGCGGGCGCTTCTCCGCTAATATAATCCAAGAGCCCATCGGGCGTTGCAGTCCACGTAACTCCGGGCAACGCCTCGCCCAGAACGCGATAGCGCTCTTCACTGCGCGCGAGCGCGCGGTTGACGAGCAACGTTTCGGTCACGTCGCGCGAGACCGCGAGCAACCGTTTGGGCCTTCCGTCGGGACCGACGATCGGCGTGACCGTAACGTCCCACCACTTCGCCCGCCCTTCTACGGCGAAGAAGCCCGTGAAGCGGCCGCGACCGCCTGCTAGCGCCGCCGCAACGGCGGCCCCGGCGGCACGGCGGTCTTCATCCGAATGCCAGAACTTCAGCCAATTCGCACCCTCGACTGAAGCGAAATCCATGATCGCAAGAGCCTTCTGACCGTTTGCGCTCATCGAAACGAGTCGCGCCCCGAGGTCCAAGACTTTTATACAATCGTCGCTCGCGTCCAAGAGGCGTTCGGTAAATTCGGCCTGCGCGGCCGCCTCGCGCGCGCTCTTGCGCGACGCTTCGAGCGCTGCGAACGTGCCGTCTTCGGCGCGACGCAGTTCTTCGATGTCGGTTAGCGTGCCGAACCAACCCGAGATCGCACCGCCCGGGCCGCGCATCGGATCGGCCTGACTTACGACCCGCCGGTAGCTGCCGTCTCCGAAGCGCAGCCGGAAGGTGTCCCGATAGGCCGCGCCCGCCAAACGAGCGGTATCCCACGTGAGGGCCACGCGCGGAAGGTCATCGGGGTGCACGACGGTGCCGTAGCCGCGTTGGAGCACCGCGCTCGCATCGTTGCCGGTAAAGCGCTCCCAGCCGCGCGATAAATAGGAAATCGTGCCGTCGGGATCGGCGATGTACGCGACGACGGGCAGCGCGTCTAAGACGGCCGCATACGTGCTGGCCGGATCGTAGGCGTCGAGCGCGCGCATCGTCACGTCTTCGCCTTCGCCTTCGCCTTCGAAGCCGCATTCACTCGTCGCTCCCCCATCCGCCTGACAAACGGCGCCGCCACCTGTTGCCAGCGCGGCGCCGTTTCAATGAGACGCCTAAATGCCCAGTTTCTCCGAGGCCATTTTCGCCCCGTCCAGACGTGCCTTGATCGTTGAAAAGCGACGTCGTACCCGACGGGCTCGGTGGTATCGGCACCGATCGCCTCCGCTGCTGCGAGACGAAAAAAACGAATATGTGATCCGTCGATACAATTTTCGCCGAACGAGCACGTTTCTGGAAGATCGGTTTTCGTATCGTCGAAGTTGATCGATATTCGAAGGCGAGTGCTAGGGGCGAACGCACGATGAACCACCGGCTGACATTTGCGAGTCTTGCAACGACGGCGGAACTCGAACGCGAACGCATCGCCGCCTTTTCCCGGCAACAGCTGGCGAGCGGTCGAGCGCAACTCGCCTTCGAAGAAATTCGCTCCTCAGCGCGCCTGGCCGGTGCGCGGCTCGATTACACCGAAGTCGTCGCGCTCGTCGAGCGCGGCATGGCACTAGGCGAACATCCCTTGACCGATTACGTCATTACCGCAGATTACGCAGATGCGGCCCGCTACGTCGAGTCCGCGCCGATGCTCGGTCGCAAACATCCATATCTCCGCGTCGAAGAGATCGTCGAACTTCACGCGCGAGCGACGCGACATACCCTCGCCGCGCGCCCGGGAACGTGGCGAACCGCAGTGTTGCACGCGTTTCCCAATGGAATGATGGTTACGCCGCCTTGGCTGGTGTCGATCGAAGTCGCCGCGTACGCCCATCATCTGGGGCAGGGCCCGGCGGCTGGGATTTCGCCACTTCTTTGGATCGCCGAAGCTCACGAACGCTTCGAACGTATCCATCCCTTCACGGCCGGAAACGGCCGCGTCGGCCGGCTTATCGTAAATTTGCTCTTGCAGCGTTGCGGCTTTCCGCCGTTTAGCGTACGCGATCGTGATATCGAACGTTACGCCGCCTGTTTGCGTCGCGCCGATTCAAAAGATCTCTGGCCGCTCGCGACCATGATCGCTCGCGCCATTCTCGCGTCGCTGCAACGCCTATCGGCGTATGCCTCGAGCGAGGCCCTGCATGATTTCGCGTCGTTCGCAAACGGCTCGGAGCGCAACGCTCTCTACAAGGCGGCACAACGGGGCCGCTTACGCGCGGTCCGGCGCGCCGGCGCCTTGCTTACGACGCAAGCTTGGATCGATGCGTACCGTGCGTCTCGAACGGCGCGGCGGCCGCAGCTAGTCGTCGACGGGTAACGAGTCCTCGGCCGCGCTCACGAATCGACTCGCCGCCACCGCACTCCGGACCGCCGCGCCGCCTGCGCGCGCGTTGCTACGGCGTCGGCAATTTCGGGCTTGCCGGATCGACCGGTTCTTGCGGATCGACGCTAGTGCCGGCACGCGCCGTCGAACCGCCAGCGGGCCGGTCCTTGCCCGAGCCTCCGAGACTGTGATGGCCCGGCTCGTTCTCTTCTTTAGACAACTCTTCGCCGGACTTGTTAATGCTCTGGCCCGTGCCCGGCGGCGGATTCCGATCGTCTAACGCCATGATGTCTTCCGTTCTTCAGCTTCGTGCGGTTTTGAGTCGCTCGCGTTACGTCACGAGTGTCGCCTCGCGCTTGCGCGCGAGTCGCGTGGCGATCACTTCGTACCACGCTTCCATCCCGAGACCGGTCTTCGTCGAGATTTCCAGGACGATCACGGCCGGATGGACCAGCCGCAACGATTCGTAGGCCGCGGCGCGATCGAAGCCGACCGCACCCGCAAGATCGATCTTCGTCAGCAGCGTGACGGCCGACGTATTGAAGGCGAGCGGATATTTTAGCGGTTTATCTTCCCCTTCGGTCACCGCGCAAAGCGCGACGCGCAAGTCTTCACCGAGGTCGTACTCGGCGGGACAGATTAGGTTGCCGACGTTTTCGACGAAGAGAATGTCCAGCGGCAACGCATCCCAGCCGGCGAGCGCCTTTCCGATCATGTCGGCATCGAGGCGACACTCCGCCGCCGTCGTAATCTGGCGTACCGGTGCCCCGCTGCGCTCGAGCCGGATGGCATCGTTGCGGGTCGCTTGATCTCCGACGAGCGCGCCGACGCGGCACGACGTCGCAAAGTGCCGCAGCGACGCCTCGACGAGCGTCGTCTTGCCCGAGCCCGGGCTCGAAAGCAGGTTGACGACCAGGGTCCCGCTGCGCGCAAAGCGTTCGCGCAAACCGCGCGCCAGATCGTCGTTCTTTCGCAAGATACTCTGTTGGATCTCGACGACGCGCAACTTCACGCAGGTATCTCCATCCCGACCAATTCCAGTTCCCGCCCACGGACGATCGACGGCGCCAGCGCGCCGCAGACCGCACACGTCAATCCATCGCCATCGCGAGGCGCACGCTCGCCGTCGCAAGCGACACACCACAGCGCGATCGGAATCTCGTCGATGACGAGCGTTGCGTCCGCCGCGACCGTCTCGGCACGCGCGAGATCCCAAGAGAAACGAAGCGCGTCGCACGCGATTCCGCTCAAGCGCCCGACGCGCAACCGCACCGACGCGACGCGGGTCGCGCCTTCGCGGGCCGCCGCCGCACCGATCTCATCCAACAGGGAGAGGGCGACCGAAAGTTCGTGCATGCCCTTCCATTCCTGAGAAGTTTCCTGACAGCGAGCGTCTTGCGAAAGATTCTTTTTCGATGTACGTTGGGTGAGTATACACGCAGTATCGAGGCCTGTCCATAAACGCACAATCAAACCGAGTGCACCGCAACGAGGTGCGCGCGAGGAGCATTGAATGGCGATCGCTGCCCCGTCCGAAGTCACCGTTAACGTTCTTTGGATTCCCGCCGGCCTGAGTTGCGATGGCGATTCCGTCGCTCTCACCGGGGCCATGCAGCCATCGATCGAGGAGATCGCGCTGCGCGCGCTACCGGGTATTCCCAACGTCATTTTTCATTGGCCGCTGATCGACTACAGCTTGGGCGGCGCGGAGTTTCTCGAGGCGTTCTACAAAGCGGAGCGCGGCGAGCTCGATCCCTTCGTGCTCGTGCTCGAGGGGTCGATCGCAAACGAAGATATCAAGACCGAGGGCTACTGGTCGGGCTTCGGTAACGAGCCGGGCACGGATCAGCCGCGGACGTTCATGACGTGGATCGACAAGCTCGCGCCCAAGGCTTGGGCGGTGCTCGCGGCCGGGACGTGCGCGACGTACGGCGGCATCCATGCGATGGCGGGTAATCCGACAGGTGCCATGGGAGCGCTGGATTATCTGGGCTGGGACTGGCGCTCGAGCGCCGGCCTGCCCATCGTCTGCGTCCCGGGGTGTCCCGTACAGCCGGACAATCTGTCCGAAACGATCCTCTATCTGCTTTGGCAAGCGAACGGCCGCGCGCCGATGATCCCCCTCGACGAGGCGGGCCGTCCGACCTGGCTCTTCGGCAAGACGGTCCACGAAGGCTGTGACCGCGCCGGCTATTACGAGCAAGGCGATTTCGCTGCCGAATACGACTCGCCCAAGTGTTTGGTCAAGCTCGGCTGCTGGGGGCCGGCCGTAAAGTGCAACGTCCCCAAACGCGGTTGGATGGGCGGTGTCGGCGGATGTCCCAACGTCGGCGGCATCTGCATCGGCTGCACGATGCCGGGCTTCCCGGATAAATTCATGCCGTTCATGGACGAGCCGCCGGGTGCGAAGATCTCATCGACGGTGATCCAGCCGTACGGTCAGGTCATCCGCACGCTACGCGGCTTCACGGCAAAGACGCTCGATAAGGAACCGAAGTGGCGGCACAAAGGCCGTCAGCTAACAACCGGCTATAAACCTCAAGCCCGCTAGCCCCTCGCCCTTTGTCACCCGTCGCTTTCGGAGTCCTATAAATGGCGATTCAAGATCTTCCCGCAGCGGGAACTTCGACCGATAAATCACGCCTCGTCGACATGTCGTGGGATCCGATCACACGGATCGTCGGCAGCCTGGGCATCTATACGAAGATCGATTTCAAAGAACGCGTCGTCGCCGAGTGCCATAGCACGTCGTCGATTTTTCGCGGCTATTCGATCTTCATGAAGGGCAAGGATCCGCGCGACGCACATTTTATTACGTCGCGCATCTGCGGTATCTGCGGCGACAATCACGCCGTCTGTTCGATCTACGCGCAGAACATGGCGTTCGGCGTGCGGCCGCCCGCGATGGGCGAATGGGTGATGAACCTCGGCGAGGCTGCCGAGTTCATGTTCGATCACAACATCTTCCAAGAAAATTTGGTCGGCGTCGACTTCTGTGAACGGATGGTCCGCGAGACCAACCCCTCCGTTTGGGAAAAAGCCTTGCGGAAAGAGGCACCCAACGCGTCGATCCACGGCTACAAGACGATCGCCGACATCATGACGACGCTCAATCCGTTTACGGGCGAGTTCTACCGCCAAGCGCTGCAGGTCAGCCGCTATACGCGTGAGATGTTCTGCCTGATGGAAGGGCGCCACGTCCACCCCTCGACGCTCTACCCGGGCGGCACCGGCACGATTGCGACGCATCAGGTCTTCACCGATTACTACACGCGGCTGATGCGTTACATCGAGCACATGAAGGTCGCCGTGCCGCTGCACGAAGATCTCTTCAACTTCTTCCTCGAAGCGTTACCAGGCTACGAGCGCGTAGGGGAGCGCCGGATTCTGCTGGGATGTTGGGGTGCGTTCCAAGACCCCGATCACTGCGATTTCCGCTACGACACGATGACCGATTGGGGTCGCAAAATGTTCGTGACGCCGGGCGTCATCGTTGACGGCAAGCTCGTTACGAACGACTTAATGCAGATCAATCTCAACATGCGCATCCTGCTCGGCCATTCGTACTACGACGACTGGGAGGGCCAGGAGACGTTCATGGCCACGGATCCCCTCGGGAATAAAATCGACCGGCGGCATCCTTGGAACATGCACACGTTGCCGACGCCCAAGAAGCGCGATTTCGCTGGCCAATACAGCTGGGTCATGTCGCCGCGCTGGCTTCACGAAGGCGAGCACCTCGCTCTCGACACGGGCGGGGGTCCGCTGGCACGGCTCTGGTCGACGGCGCTCTCCGGCTTGGTCGATATCGGCTACGTCAAAGCGACGGGCAACAGCGTCATCATCAATCTGCCCAAGAGCGCGCTGACCGGGCCGGTGAGTTTCGAGTGGAAGGTTCCACAGCGTTCGAATACGATCGAGCGCAATCGGGCGCGGACGTTCTTCCAAGCCTACGCCGCGGCTTGCGCGCTGCACTTCCTCGATAAGGCGTTCGAAGAGATGAACGCCGGACGCACCCGCACGTGGGAGCCGTTCACGGTCCCCAAAGATGGTTTCGGCTGCGGCTTCACCGAGGCCGTCCGCGGCGTACTCTCGCACCACATGATCATCCGCGACGGCAAGATCGCGAATTACCATCCGTGGCCGCCGACGCCGTGGAATGCGAATCCGCGCGATGAGTACGGTACGCCGGGACCGTACGAAGATGCGGTGCAAGGTTGTCCGATTTTCGAAGAAAATGGGCCCGAAACGTTCAAGGGAATCGATATCATGCGCACCGTGCGCAGCTTCGATCCCTGTCTTCCCTGCGGCGTGCACATGTACGTCGGCGACGGCAAGACGGTCGAGACCGTCCACTCTCCGCTCGCACCCTTCGGCTAACCGATGACGGTTGCCGCCGAACACGCGACGATCGCGAATCGCGTCGATACGCTGCTTCGCGAAATTACCGCAGCCCCCACCGTCGTCCGCGCGCGAGAGCGCGCGGACGAACTCGCTCGCACCCTCGTGGAACTCTACGGCGAGGCGCTCGAGCGTGTGTTGACGATCGTCCACGATAACGCGGAGGCGCGCACCGAGCCCATCTTCGCGGCGCTATGCGAAGACCGGTTCGTCGAAAGCTTGCTGGTGTTGCACGATCTGCATCCGCTTTCGCTCGAAGACCGGGTGCGCGCCGCGCTCGACTCGGTGCGGCCGTATCTCGAATCGCATGCCGGTGGAATCGAGGTGATCGCGGTCGCGGATGGCGTCGCCCACTTACGCCTCGAAGGTACTTGCGATGGTTGCCCGTCTTCGGCGGCGACGGTAAAGCTTGCGGTGGAACGTGCGATTCTCGACCGCATCCACGAAGTTACCGAAGTTCGCGTCGAGAACGTTACACCGGCGCGTGAAGCGACGTCCGCGATGCCTGCGACCACGTTACGGCTCGAGAGCGACTGGATCGCACTCGAGGACGAGCCGGCGCTAGCGCGCGACGGTGTCGTGCACCTCACGATCGCCGCGACGCCCGTCGTCCTGGTCGCCGAACGCGAGAAGATCTTCGCGTATCGCGATCGCTGTCCCAGTTGCACGAAAACGTTCGACGACGCGATCTTCGCCCGGCCGTACCTTTGGTGTTCGTCGTGCGGACGCGGCTACGACGTCGTTCACGGCGGCCGAGCCGAAGACGACGAAACGCTCTTTGCCGAGCCGTTTCCGCTGGTGCGCGAGGGTGCGCGCGTACGCGTCGCCATCCCGCTCGGAGCGTAAATCGTGGCGGCCTCTGATCCTGCCGGCTTTGCGGCGCTGCAGACGCTGCTCAAAAAACGGCCAGCCGCCGCGCCGGGCGAAGCGTGCGATTTCTGCGCAACGCCGATCGAAGCGGAACACGGCCACCTCATCGATCTCAACGTGCGCCGCATCATGTGCGCGTGCCGTCCGTGCGCGATCGTGTTCGAGCCCACGGGTGCTGCCCAAGGACGCTACAAAACCGTGCCGCACCGCTACCTCGCCCTCGACGATGTCGGCATCGACGACAGGTTGTGGGAATCGCTGCAAATTCCAATTGGGCTCGCGTTCTTCTTCCGTAATTCCAGCGACGGCAAGCTCTCCGCGTTTTATCCGGGGCCGGCCGGTGCGACGGAATCCGAACTCTCGCTCGAGGATTGGGAAACCGTCGCGCGTGAGCACCCGGTGCTCGCGTCACTCGAAGCCGACGTCGAGGCGATTCTCGTGCGCCGGCCGGGCCGCGAAGGCGGACCGACCCGCTGCTACCTCGTCCCCATCGACGCGGCCTACGAGTTGGTCGGGCTGATCCGTTCGTGCTGGCGCGGTTTCGACGGCGGGAGCGAAGCGCAGGCAAAGATCGCCGCATTCTTCGCGTCGCTGGTCGACCGCGGCACGAGTCGTTACGCCGGACCGCGCTTCTGATGGCCGTCGCATGAGCGCGCTCGAATTCGCCGTCATCGACGCCGCTTGCGAACCGTACGCCGCCGCGCCGCAGCTCGCGATTCGGCTGCGCGTTCGCGAGACAACCGGTGCCCACATCGATGCGATCGCGCTGCGCACGCAGGTTCAAATCGAACCGCAGCGCCGCCGCTACGCGCCGGAGGAATCGGAGCGGCTCGCGGATCTCTTCGGGCCGCCCGAACGCTACGGCGACACGCTGCGCCCGCTGCTGTGGACCCATGTCTCCGCTTTGGTCGTCGGTTTCAGCGGCGAGACGGACGTCGAACTGCACGTTCCGTGCAGTTACGATTTTGCGGTCGCCGCGCACAAGTATCTGACCGCACTCGCCGACGGCGAGATACCGCTCATCCTGCTCTTCAGCGGCACCGTTTTCGTCGCCGGCGCGCAAGGCGTCGTCTCGGAATTCGTACCGTGGTCGTGCGAGGCACGCTACCGCTTGCCGGTCGCGATCTGGAAAGCGACGATGGACGCGCACTTTCCCAACGAGGCGTGGATCCGCATGAGCCGCGACACGTTCGCCGAGCTCGACCGGTTTCGCGTTGCGAACGGGTTGCGCACGTGGGATGCGGCCTTCGAACGGCTGTGCGAACGGGCGCTCGTGCAGCCGTGACGGAGAACTCCGATCCCTTTGCCGCCGGCCGGGCGATCGCGGAAGCCGTCCTCTACGAAGGCTACCTGCTCTTTCCGTATACGGCCTCGGCCCGAAAAAACCGGATTCGCTGGCAATTCGGCGTCGTCGTACCGCAAGCGTATGAAGCGGCCGGCACAGGCGAACACGCCGAACAGCAGACCGAGGTGTTGCTCGAAGCGGGCGACGAGCCGCGCGTCGACATCCTCGCGCGCTTCATGCGCATCGAGACGCGCGAGGTCGAAGCTGCCGTCAACGGCACGTTCGAGCCCGTCCCGACGCTCGTCATCGACGGCACGCAACACGTCACGTTTGAGGAAGGCGTGGCCTGCGAAGTCGCCTGCAGCGTCTTTCCGCGCGACACGAATGAAGTACGCGTACCGCTCGTCCTCGATGCGGTGCGCGAGATCGAGCAGTTGCGGGATGCGAGCGGACGGCTCGCCGGGCGCATCGTCCGCGAACGCTCGCCGCTCGAGGGACGGCTGACGGTACGGTGCGTAGCGGTCGGCGACACGCCTGGACTCTTCCGCGTGCGCGTGCGCATCGAAAACAGCTCGGAGGTCGTTGCGGCGCTCGAGCGTTCGAGCGCACTGCGAACGGCCTTCGTCTCGACGCATGCGTTGCTCGCCGCGCATGACGGCCTCTTTCTCTCGCCGATCGATCCGCCGGAGCATGCCACAGCGTTCACCAAAACGCTCCAGAATCGCTACGTTTGGCCGGCACTCGTCGGCGATGCAGCGCTCGACCCGCAACGCGCCGCGGTCGTGCTGGCGTCGCCGATCGTGGTTGGCGATTTTCCGGCGATCGCGCCGCAAACCGATACCGACGCGTTCGACGGTACCGAGATCGACGAACTGCTCACCTTGAGCGTGCACTCGCTCTCCGACGCCGAACGCGCCGAAGCGTGCGCGACTGATCCGCGCGCCCGCGCGCTGGTCGAGCGCGCCGAGCGTTTCGACGACGAAGCCTTTGCGCGGCTCCACGCCGGAACGTTCCTGCAAACGGAGGCGGAACGTTCGGCGCCGGAGTCCGTGACCGTCAATGGGATCCGTGTGGCGAAAGGCTCAAGTGTGCGAATCTCGCCCAAACGCAAAGCCGACGCCTGGGATATGTTTCTCGCGGGCAAAATCGCCACGGTCTGCGGAATCCAGCAAGATTTCGAGAATCGCACGTACGTAACGGTCACGATCGACGACGATCCGGCCAGCGAATACCACGAGTGGTACGGACGCTCGTTTTTCTTTGACACCGACGAAGTCGAACCGCTGACGCAAGCGCCGTGAGCGCCCGCGTGCTGGTTGCTGGCGTCGGCAATATCTTTTTCGGCGACGACGGTTTCGGCTCGGCCGTCCTCCAACGGCTCGCCGCCGAGCCGCCACCGGACGCACACGTCGAAGACTACGGCATCCGCGGCATGCATCTCGCTTTTGAGATACTCGCCGGTTACGAAAGCGTTATCGTCGTCGACGCCGTTTCGAGAGACGGCCCGCCCGGGACGCTTTACGTCATCGAACCCGACGTGCGCGCGGCCGGTCCCCCGCCCGACGCGCACCGGATGGATTTGCAAAACGTGTTTGCATTCGTTCGTTCGCTTGGCGGCGAAGCGCCGCCGGTGGAAATCATCGGCTGTCAGCCGCTCACCGTCGATGAAGGCATCGGCCTCTCCGAACCCGTGGCGGCGGCCGTCGACCCCGCAGTCGCGCTCGTCCAGAAACTCGTAACTCGCGCGCTCGCGGCGCCAACGCGCCGCCAAGGAGAAACGACATGGTTAGAGGCTTAGTGCTCGGCACGCTCGCCTTCGGCGCAGCCTTCGCGGCCGAGCGGCGCTTCGGCGCCATCGGTAAAGACGTTGCGCGCTATAACACGATTCGCGAGATGTCGGGCGATCCGCCGCTCTTTCGTCAGTTGCTGAGTATGGCGACAAGGGCCGCGTCGAAATCGAGCCTCATGGGCGGCGGCACATCGGGCGGCGCGGGCGGCGGCGCATCGGGCAGCACGGCCGGCGCCCAATCGGGCACCGCGGATGGGGGCGCAGCGCCTGTAGGCAAGGTCGGTGAGTTCATCGGCAGCCTCGCAAAAGATGTCGCCCGCTATGTAACGATTCGGAGTATGTAGATCGCGCGCTATGCCGTCTCTCCACCCGAATCCAAACTCGACTTCGAGGCGAAGTCGAGCCTGCACCCCGTGCACGGCTCGGCAACGAACGTTTCGGGCTACGTCGACGCGGAGTTTACGAACGCGACGCTCGCGACGGATCCGCCGCCGCAGATGCACGTGGAGATTGCCGTCGAGCAACTGCGTTCGGGCAACGCGCTGCAAGATCGCGAGATGTGGAAACTCATCGACTCGCGCCGTTTTCCGACCATCGCGGCCGATCTGCGCAGCCTCGCGAACGAAGGCGGTGCGGGACGCTACAAAGCCCGCGGCGATATTACGTGCGCCGGGCGTCAACGCCGCTATGAGGGAATGTTGAGCGTGGCGTGCGAGGGTGAGCGGCTGCGCGTCGAAGGCGAATTGCGCGTCGACATTCGCGACTTCGGAATGAAGCCGCCCCGTTTCTTAATGTTTAAGGTCGAACCCGAAGTGAACGTCCGTCTGCGGCTCGTCGCCGTAGCGAAGGAATGATAGCCGGTCATGTGTCTTGCAATTCCGGGCCAAGTCGTCGAGATGTCGGAACAGCCGATGCTCGTCAAGGTCGATGTCGCCGGCGTGCGGCGCAACGTCAACGTCGGGCTACTCGACGACGGAGCCGTGGCACCGGGCGATTGGATTCTCATTCACGTCGGCTTCGCGCTCAGCAAGATCGGAGAAGCCGAAGCGCGCGACCAACTGCGCATGCTCCAGGCGATGGGTGAAGACGAACTCGCTATGGAGGAAGTTCGCGGCTACACGTTTAGCGACGAGGTACCGGTACGGTGAAGTACGTCGACGAGTATCGCGATCCCGTCTTGATCGAGAACGTTTCGCGCGAGATCGCGCGTTGCGTCGATCCCGGCCGGCACTACCGTATCATGGAAGTGTGCGGCGGACACACGCACTCGATCTACCGCCACGGCCTGCGCGACGTGCTGCCCGACAACATCGAACTCGTGCACGGACCGGGATGTCCGGTGTGCGTCCTTCCGACGGGGCGCGTCGACGATGGCTTATCGATCGCCGAACGCGACGATGTTATTTTAACGTGCTTCGGCGACATGCTGCGCGTGCCCGGATCGCGCGGAACGCCGCTGGAGTACAAAGCGCGCGGCGTCGACATCCGCATGGTCTATTCGCCGCTGGACGCCCTCAAACTCGCGCAACAGAACCCGGACCGGCACGTCTGCTTCTTCGCGATCGGGTTCGAGACGACGGCGCCGTCCACCGCGCTGACCGTGTTGCGAGCGCGCGCGCTGGGTCTACAAAATTTCTCCGTGTTTTCGAACCACGTGACGATCGTGCCGGCGATGCGCGCCATTCTGGATTCGCCGGGCATGCGGATCGACGGCTTCGTCGGCCCCGGCCACGTCGCGACGATCACGGGCTGCCGTCCGTACGAATTCGCAGTGCGCGATTACGGCAAGCCCGTGGTCGTGGCCGGTTTCGAGCCGCTCGATATTTTGCAAGCGATCCTCATGATCGTGCGCCAATTGCGCGCCGGGGAAGCGCGCGTCGAAAACGAGTACGCGCGCTTCGTGCCCTGGGATGGGAATCGAGCCGCCCTTACAGCGCTCGCGACGGTCTTTGAGCTCCGCCCGTTCTTCGAATGGCGCGGGCTCGGTTTCATCTCGCAATCGGCGCTCGCATTACGACCCGAATTCGCGACGTGGGACGCCGAGCGGCGTTTCTCCGTCCCCGGCGTTCGCGTGACGGATCCGAAGGCCGCGCAATGCGGCGAAGTGCTCAAGGGCGTTCTCAAACCGGCGCAGTGTAAGCTCTTCGCCAAAGAATGCAACCCCGAACATCCCATCGGCGCGCTGATGGTCTCGAGCGAAGGTGCGTGCGCCGCGCACTACCGTTACGCGCAACGGGCGGCGGAAGTCGAAGCGGTGTCGGTCTAGCGTGGTGATCGCGCAGCGCAAACGCTCGCGCATCGCCTTCAACGACGCGCGCATCGAAATGGCCCACGGTGCGGGCGGCAAAGCGTCGCGTCGCCTCGTCGAAGGCCTCATCGCGCCGGCTTTCGCCAACGCAATTCTCGACACGCTTTCCGACGCCGCGACCTTCTCGCTCGGCGGCGTGCGCGTCGCGACGACGGCCGACGGCTACGTCGTGCATCCGTTGGTGTTTCCGGGCGGCTCGATAGGCGAACTCGCGATCAACGGGACGATCAACGATCTCGCCGTCAGCGGCGCGCGGCCACGGGCCTTGATGGCGACGTTCGTTTTGGAAGCCGGCCTCGCGAGCGAAACGCTCCGCGCCGAAGTCGCCGCGATGGCCGCCGCCGCCGAGCGTGCGGGCGTCGCCATCGTCGGCGGCGATACCAAAGTCGTCGAGCACGGACTCTGTGACGGCATGTACGTGACGACGTTCGGCATCGGAGAACTGGACGGGCGCTTCTCGCTGGATCCGCATTCGGTGCGGCCGGGAGATCGCGTACTACTGAGCGGCGCGATCGGAAGCCACGGCATTACGATATTACTCGCGCGCGGCGAACTCGACCTCGAGGCCGACGTCCGCTCCGATACGCGTACGGTCTGGCCGTTCGTCGACGCGCTGGGCGACGCGTGCGGTTCGAGCGTGCGCTGGATGCGCGATCCCACGCGCGGCGGCGTCGCTACGGCGCTCAACGAACTCGTGCGCGAGAGCAATATCGCAATCGTGCTCGACGAATCCGCCGTGCCGCTGGGAACGCACGTCCGCGGTGCCTGCGAACTCTTAGGACTCGATCCGCTCCACATCGCAAACGAGGGGCAATTTCTCGCGATCGTGTCGGCCCAAGATGCCGGGCGCGCCCTGGCCGCGCTGCGCGCGCTACCCGGCGGCGAAGACGCGGCGGAAATCGGCGAGGTTCGCGCGGAGCCGGCGCGCACGGTGCTCGGCATGACCCAGTACGGCGGCACGCGCGCAATCGACATGCTCGTCGGCGATCCGTTACCGCGCATATGTTGAAGCCGGCGGACCTGGCGCGCGAGGCAGAGCCGGCGGCGGCGATCGCGGCGCGAATTCGCGCACGCATTCCCGTCGTCCGCGCGTTTTTTGAGCGCGCAGCGCCACGCATCACGGAGGCGGCCCGCGCGGTCGCCGAACGCTTCGAACGCGGCGGGACGCTGTACGCCTTCGGTCGCGACGCCTATGCGACCGACGCCGCGCACCTTTCGGTCGAGTTCGTGCATCCGGTTATCGTCGGCAAACGTGCGTTACCCGCCTTCGATCTCAGCGCATCGCCCGAAGCTTCCGTTGCGAGCGTGCTCGGGCCCGACGACATCGCAATCGGGCTCGGACCGCCGGGCGGCGATCCCGGCCTCGCCGCACTCCTTGCCGATGCTAGGCGCTGCGGCGCGCTCACGCTGGCACTGCCCGGCGACTCCGCCGATTTCACATTCGATACGCCATGCGACGACGAGCATATCCATCAGGAAGTTTTCGAACTGCTCGGCCACACGCTCTACGAAAGCGTGCACGTCTTTTTAGAACAGCGCGGCCGCGGCGCAGGCACGGGCGCCTCGAGCTTTTTGTATCCGTTTCTGGATGCGGATTCGTCACCGCGCGTCGACGTCGCGGCCGTGAGCGCCTCGGTCTTGCGTAAAGTCGAGGACGGCGAAGCCTTGCGCGAACTCGTCGCCGCCACGCAAGCGCAAACCCTCGCGGAAGCGGCCGCCGCGATCGACGAGCGACTCGCCCGCGGCGGCCGCATCCTCGCCCTCGGCAACGGCGGATCCGCGACGGACGCCACCGATTTCGTTCTCGACTGCATCGCACCGCCGGCCGGCATGGCGAGAATTCGGGCGCTGTCGCTTGCGTGCGAACCGGCAATTCTCACGGCGATCGGCAACGACGTCGGCGTGGAACTGACGTTCATGCGGCAGCTGATCGCGCGCGCGAAAGCAAACGACGTCGTGCTGGCCTTTTCGACGAGCGGCGGTTCGAAAAACGTCGTCGCCGCACTCGAAGAAGCGCGCACGCGCGGATTGCTCTCCGTCGCTATGCTCGGCTACGACGGCGGCGAAATCGTGCGGCGCGGTTTGGCCGATTTTGCCATCGTCGTAAGCAGCGCGGATATCCCGCGCATTCAAGAAACGCAAGCGACGATCTATCACGTGTTGCGCGAACGTTTGGGCCGCGATGGCGCTTGAACTCTACGGCACGCGCGCGTGCCCGTATACGGCCGAACTGCGCGAAGAACTCGAGTGGCAGGGTCGCGAGTTCGTCGAGTACGATGTCGATGGCGATCGGCAAGCGCTCGAACGCATGCGCGCTTTGACGCCGGGCGCCGCCGCGGTACCGGTACTCGTCGAAGACGGGCGCGTGTTGCACGTCGGGTATCAGGGCCGTTCGTGTTACGTGTCGCCCGCGTAATTCGCGTCCGCGGGATCGTCCAGGGGGTCGGCTTCCGGCCGTTCGCCTATCGTCTCGCGCAGCGACACGCACTCGTGGGCTGGGTGCTCAACGGCGATGCCGGCGTTGAGATTCACGTCGAAGGCGACGAAGCCGACGTCGCCGCTTTCGAACGCGCGCTGACGGCAGAGGCGCCGGCCGCCGCACAGATCGTCGCACTCGACGGCGTTGCGGCCGTACCTACCGGCCTCGTGGATTTCACGATTCGCACGAGCGTCGCGCTAGGCAAACCGACGGTACGCATCGCGCCCGATATCGCGACCTGCCAGGCGTGTCTGCGCGAACTCTTCGATCCGGCCGATCGACGCTATCGCTATCCGTACATCAACTGCACCGATTGCGGGCCGCGCTACAGCATCGTCCTGGCCCTGCCGTACGACCGTCCGTTCACGACGATGGCCGGGTGGACGATGTGCGCCACATGCCGAGCGGAATACGACGATCCGGCCGACCGGCGCTTTCACGCGCAGCCGATCGCGTGCCACGCGTGCGGTCCGGCCTACGCGTTCGAACGCGACGGAACTTCCGTCCCCGGCGACAGCGCAATCGTCGCCGCAGCGCGTGCACTGGGAAGCGGGTCGATCGTCGCGCTCAAAGGCATCGGCGGCTACCATCTCGCCTGCGACGCGCGCGATGTGCGAGCGGTCGCGACGCTGCGCGAACGCAAATTTCGTAAAGAGCGGCCGTTCGCCGTTTTAGCGCGGGATATCGCTGTTGCCGAGGCGCTAATCGTACTCGACGACGTGTCGCGCGCGCTACTGACGTCGACGGCGCGGCCGATCGTGCTCGCATCTTCGCGTGCGAACATGGAAGGCGTAGCGCCCGATAATTGCGAGCTCGGCGTCATGCTGCCGTACGCGCCGCTGCACGCGCTACTCTTCGCCTCCGGCGCGCCCGACGCGCTCGTGCTCACCAGTGCCAACCGTTCGAGCGAACCGATCGCCTACCGCGACGACGACGCGCGCGCGTCGCTGGCCGGCATCGCCGACGCGTTCCTCGTCGGCGAACGGCCGATCGCACGGCGCGTCGACGATTCGATCGCGCGCGCCGAGTTCGGGGCGGTGGCGATCCTGCGCCGTTCGCGCGGGTTCGCGCCGCAAGCCGTCGCCCGCGTGCCGGCCGGCGGCCCGATCGTCGCCGTCGGTGGCGATCTCAAAAATGCCATCGCACTCGTCGTCGACGGCGTCGTGATCGCGAGCCAGCACGTCGGCGATCTGGCGCACCTCGCCGCGCGCGACGCGTGTGCCGCAACGCTCCGTGACCTCTGTGCGACCTACGACATCGATCCCGCGGAATGCCTGGTCGCGCACGACGCGCATCCCGAGTACGCTTCAACCGCCCTCGCGCACGAACTCTCCATGCGCACGCTCGCCGTGCAACACCATCGCGCCCACGTGGCGAGCGTCGTCGCGGAACGCGAGGCGTGGTCGACCGAAGTCCTGGGCATCGCCTGCGACGGCACGGGCTACGGCGACGACGGCACGATCTGGGGCGGCGAATGCTTCGCGGGCAGCGTTACGGGCGGCTTTCGCCGGATCGCGCACCTGCGCCGCGCGAAGTTACCGGGCGGCGACGCTGCAGCACGCGTTCCGGTCCAAGCGGCGGCGGGTTTTTTATTCGAACTCGACGACGTGCCAAATTTCGAGGCGGCTCCGTTTCACTTTCCGGCACGCTACCGCCACGCGCGAGAAATCGCCCGAAGCGACCTGCGCACCTTCACGACGACGTCGCTCGGACGACTGTTCGACGTCGTCGCCGCGCTGTGCGGGTTCGTGCATGAAACTACGTTCGAAGGCCAAGCGGCAATGTGGCTCGAGCATATTGCGCGCGGGGCGGACGCGTGCGCCGGTTATCCGTTTCCGCTGATAGACGGCGAACTCGATTACCGCCCCCTGGTGCGCGCGATCGTCGAAGATCGCGTCGCGGGCCGCGATCCGGCCGCCGTTGCGCGTGCATTTCATGGCGCGGTCGCGGACGGTCTAGGCGCGTTCGCCGCCCTGCGCCCGGCGCTGCCGGTCGCGGCTGCGGGCGGGGTTTTTCAGAATCGTCTGCTCGGCGAGTTGCTCCACGAGCGCCTGGGCGAGCGGCTGTGGCTCGGCACGCGCGTTTCGTCCAATGACGGCGGCCTCTGTGTGGGTCAAGCTGCAATTGCGGCGTTCTCGCCGGGACGCTAACGCGCGGCGAAATCGGAATTGCAAACATATACACTGCATACGGTTGCGACAAGTACACATCGAACGGCGGCTCGAGTCTATGCTTATAGAGTCGCCGTAACGATGCTCGCCGCGTTCTCGCCGGTATGCTAGCGCCGGGCGTCGTAACGGCGCACGATGAGCGAACCGCGCACCGGGTTCGTTCGCGTGCGCGGTGCTCGCGAACACAATCTCAAGAACGTCGATGTCGACATACCGCGTGAAGCGCTCGTCGTCTTCACGGGCGTGTCGGGCTCCGGCAAATCGTCGCTCGCCTTCAGCACACTCTATGCGGAAGCGCAACGCCGATATCTCGAGTCCGTCTCGCCGTACGCACGGCGACTCTTCAATCAGATGGCGGTACCGGAAGTCGACGAAATCGACGGCTTGCCGCCGGCCGTCGCGCTGCAACAGCAACGCGGCGCGCCGACGACGCGCTCCTCGGTCGGCAGCGTCACGACGCTTTCGAACTTGCTGCGCATGCTCTATTCGCGGGCTGGAACGTATCCGCCGAAGCAGGCACTGCTCTATGCGGAGTCCTTTTCGCCGAACACACCGGAAGGCGCGTGTCCGCGCTGTCACGGTCTGGGACGAACGTACGAGGTGACGGAACGTTCGCTCGTGCCCGACGACTCGCTCACCATTCGCGAACGCGCGATCGCCGCGTGGCCGACGGCGTGGCACGGGCAAAATTTACGCGATATCAGCGTCACGCTCGGCTACGACGTCGATCGGCCGTGGCGCGAGCTCCCGAAAAAAGACCGCCACTGGCTCCTGTTCACCGACGAACAACCGACGGTTCCCGTCTACGCCGGATACACGCCGGCCCAGACGCGGCGCGCGCTCCAGCGTAAAGAAGAGCCGAGCTATCGTGGCACGTTCACGAGCGCACAGCGACACGTCTTACAGACGTTTGCGAACACGCAGAGCCCGCTCATGAAAAAACGAGTCGCACGCTATCTGGTCAGCGGCGACTGTCACGTTTGCCGCGGGAAACGCTTGCGGCGGGAATCGTTGTCGGTCACGTTTGCAAATCTCGATATTGCCGACATGTCCAAGTTACCGCTGATCGAGCTGGCCGCCCTGCTGCGGCCGTTCGCCGCGAAAGGGGCCTCGGCGTTCGGCGAACGCGCGAAGCTGCATCCCGGGGAAGCGATCGTCATCGAACGCATCGCGAACGACATCGTCGCGCGGCTGGCCGTGTTGCTCGATCTCGGTCTCGGCTATCTGAGCCTCGAACGCGGAACCCCGACGCTGTCGCCCGGCGAACTGCAGCGCCTCCGTTTAGCGACGCAGGTCCGCTCTAATCTCTTCGGCGTCGTATACGTGCTCGACGAACCCTCGGCGGGCTTGCATCCCAGCGATACTGAAGCACTTTTGCGCGCCCTCGATCGCCTCAAGGCGTCCGGCAATTCGCTCTTCGTCGTCGAGCACGATCTCACCGTCATGCGTCATGCCGATTGGATCGTCGACGTCGGTCCCGCGGCCGGCGAACGCGGCGGTTACGTCATCTACAGCGGCCCTCCAACGGGTCTCCGAGAGGTGGGCGCGTCGTTCACGCGGCGGTATCTCTTCGGAGACGATACGCTGCCGGAGCGGACGCCACGCACTCGGCGCGGCTGGCTGCAGCTTCAGGGAGTGACGCGCAACAACGTGCGGGACACCGATGCAGCCTTTCCGCTAGGCGCGTTGACGACGGTCACCGGCGTCTCGGGATCGGGAAAATCGAGCCTGGTCAGTCAAGCGCTGGTCGAATTGATTGCAGAGCGCTTGGGCGACGAAATCGACGTTGCCGACGCGAACGTCGAAGAACTCGAGCGCGCGCCCGCAACGCCCAGCGGCGGCCGAATCGCGAGCGGCATGGAAGGCATCGCGCGCCTGGTGTGCGTCGACCAACGCCCGATCGGCCGCACGCCGCGTTCGAACCTCGCCACGTATACCGGACTCTTCGATGCCGTACGCAAGCTTTTTGCGGCGACGGCGCAAGCGCGTTCGCGTCGCTTCGACGCCGGACGCTTTTCGTTCAACGTCGCCAAGGGACGCTGCGCGACGTGCGAAGGTGAAGGTTTCGTGATGGTGGAGCTGCTGTTTCTACCAAGCGTCTATGCGCCGTGTCCGGTTTGTCACGGCGCTCGCTACAACGCGGAAACTCTAAAGATCGAATATCGGAAGAAGTCGATCGCCGGCGTGCTCGATTTAACGGTCGACGATGCTTGCGAGTTCTTCGTCGGCGAGCCACTGATTTTGCGGGCGCTGCACGTTTTGCGCGAAGTCGGGCTCGGCTACCTACGGCTCGGTCAACCTGCAACGGAACTCTCGGGCGGCGAAGCGCAACGCATCAAACTTGCGACGGAATTGCAACGCACGCAGCGCGGCGATACGCTTTACGTCTTGGACGAACCGACGACGGGCTTGCACCCAGCGGACGTCGAGAAGCTCGTCGCGCAGTTACACGGACTCGTGGACTCCGGCAACACCGTCATCGTCGTCGAACACGACATGCGCGTCGTTGCCGGCAGCGATTGGGTCATCGACATCGGTCCGGGGGCCGGCGACGAAGGTGGCCACGTCGTTGCGGCGGGATCGCCACTGCACGTGTCGCGGTCGCAAGCGAGTCGCACGGCGCCGTATCTCGCGCAATATTTGGAGACGACGTCGGCCGTGCGACAACAGTGACTAGGACTTCGGTGAGGCTTTCATCATGCGATCGCCCTTCATCGAGCCTTTCATCATATGGTCCCCCTTCATCATGTGGCCGCCTTTCATTATATGGCCGCCCTTCATCATGTGGCCGCCTTGCATCATGTGGTCGCCCTTCATGGCGCCGGGCCCGGGCGAAGGGGCGGCCGCGGCAGCTGCGGTCAGCGAGCAACAAAGGCCAATGGTCGTAAGCAGACGTTTCACTGGTTCATCTTATTGCGATAACTGCCGCGACAGCGTAAGGAATCTTACGAATGCGTGACGTGTTGGATCGCGAGCGACGATAGGGCCACGGCGATCCACAGCACGAAGCCGAGCATCAGCGGCCGGAATCCCGTACGCAGCAGCGTCATAAGCGCGGTTTGAAGTCCGATGGCAGCGAGGGCGATGCAGATCATATACGTCGCGAGTTCGGCGATGGTATCGTGCCATGCCGGCGGAACGACGCCGACGGAATCGAGCAGCGCTGCGACGAGAAACCAAAGGATGAACCACGGCACGATCTTGGCCCAGGGCACCGGCCGGCCCGAACCACGTTCGGCGCGCGCGCGATGTAGTGCGATCATAGCGACGATCGGCAAAATGAGCGTCGCTCGCGTAAGCTTGACGATCGTCGCGTGCGCGCCCGCTTCGCGGCCGTAGGCGAACCCGGCCGCGACGACGGACGACGTATCGTTGATCGCCGTTCCCGCCCAGACGCCGAACTGGTTCTGGGTTAGTCCCATGGCGTGTCCCAGCACCGGGAACGTTAGAACGGCGGCGATATTGTAGAGGAACACCGTCGCGATCGCTAGCGCCACGTCGGCCTCGGTGGGCTCGAGCACGGACGCGACGGCCGCGATGGCCGACGCCCCGCAGATCGCCGTTCCGACGCCGACGAGTTGACGCAGCGAAACGTCGAGCCGCAAGATCCGTCCGAGGGGAGGTGCGAGCGCCAGCGCGACGGCGATCGTACCGAGCGTCACGGGCAACGTTCCTAGGCCCGTCTGCGCGATGCTGACGAGCGAAATGCCGAAACCCGACACGACGATCGCCCCTTGCAGCACCATTTTTGCAGCGAACGCGAGCCCGGTCCGAAACATCGGATGCGTCGGCCGGAACGAGCGGATCGCAACGCCGAGTAAGATGGCGATGACGGGGGCGCCGAGGATCGGGGCGAAGCGCGCGAGATACGTGGCGAGAGCGGCAAGGAACGCCGCGAAGAAGAGCCCGGGTATCGCCCGTTGCGGCGGCGCGCCGGTTTCCGCAGGCGACGTCATCTCGACCTCATCCGTGGTGAAGCGCGGCACAACGAAAGAGCATTGCGGCAGCATTACCCATCTGGCCTGGACCGCCCGCCCTAGGTAAGTGACGAACGGCACGAGCGCGGCGCCTTGCGTTTGGAGTTCACGGCCTGGGGTACGAATCGTGCACTACATCGTTCGAACGTAAGCGGTTCGGGGAGAAGATTATCGTATGGGTTTAATGGACGGCATCAAGAAAACGGTTGATAATGTTTCCGATGCTCTGAGCGAAGCTGGTCACAAGACGAACGCCGAAGCGGAACATGCGTCGCGCGACGTCGCCGGCGATACGATGACGCCTGGGGAGAAGCTCGGATCGACCGTCAACGAGGGCAAGGAAAACTTGCTTGGAGGCGTCGACCGCGCGAAACGCGATTTTCGCGAGAACACGTAGCGCCGCCGAACGTCTGTGAATAGGCGGAGGACGATCGTCCTTCGCCTTTCTTTTTTCTGCGACTGGGTAAGGCGCGATCATGTGTTGGAGTCTGAACGCTCACGATGCGATGGCAGCACGCGCGGCTCGAAAAGCCGCGACGGCGGTCTTGCGCGAACACGCCGCATCCGAAGACGTACTGGGTGGAGCCGAACTCGTCATCGGCGAGCTGCTCTCGAATGCGGCGCGTCACGCCGACGGCCACGTGTGCCTGGAACTCGGCTTGGCAGAGGGGCACGCCCAGGTCTCCGTGCACGACACGTCGGCGGAGTTCGCCCTGGATTTCAACCGGCCGCCAGACGACTTCAGTGAGAGCGGCCGCGGCTTATTCATCATTTCGGAACTCGCTCGCAAGGTGAGCGTCATTCCGATAAACGGCATGGGCAAACGGGTCACCGTGACGCTGGATCTGCCCGTCGCCGTCGAAAACGCGTTCGCGCCGACGTGCATCCGCGAATGGCTACGTCACGAGGAAGGCGTCTGCTTGCATCCGCGCGTCGCGCTGTATCAGTCGGCGCTTTCCGGTTACGGCGATCCGCCATCATCGCCCTCGTAAGGCGCTATTCGTCGTGAATATCGTCGATCCAGCGGACCACTTGCGGCGTCTCCGACGCTGCGATATCGAGATTGACGACGACCGGCTCCTGCCCGCTACGCACGAGTACGCACTCTAAAGGTTCCTGCGAACTCGCATTCATTTCCCGATGCGGTACGTACGGGGGAACGAAGATAAAATCGCCGGGACCCGCTTCGGCTACGAATTCAAGCCGTTCACCCCAGCACATGCGTGCGCGGCCGCTGACGACGTAAATCACACTTTCCAGATCGCCGTGGTGATGAGCGCCGGTCTTCGCGCCGGGGCGAATGGTGACGGTGCCGGCCCACAGTTTTTCGGCTCCGGCACGCGCTCGCGTGATGGCGGCAGCGCGCAACATGCCGGGCGTCTGCGGCGTATCCGTATCGCAATGGTTCGCGGTCACGACCCGCACGCCGTCGCTTTTCCAGCGCTCGCTCATAGCATGCGTAGAACCGGCGTCGAGTAGCCGACGCGCAGGACCGAATCGAAAACGTTCCAGAGGAAAAATCCGTCGTCGCTCTCGGGTTCGAGTAGCACCGAGAGCAGCGGTCCGAGCGGTTGATTCGTCGGCACGAGCAACGCACCGAATCTGGCGACGTAGGACGTGATGGGCTGCCAATGGCCCGCAAGATCGACGACGCGATGATGCTCATAGGGAGACTCTGAACGTTCGAGCCGATCGACCACGTAATCCGAGACGCGAATCATATGGGCGTCGATCGACGTTTCGTGAATGACGCCGTGCAGGTCGAGCAACGGTCGCAGCAGTGCCGCATGTTCGTACGGAATCACGTAGGCATTGGGCTGCGTGACGTACGTCGTGCCGACGTACCGATCGTACACCGGCATCGCCGCGCTCGAGAACGTGCCGGTACGTTTGAAACCGGCGGGGACGCCGGGCTCGCGAGCTTGCGGAGAGAGCGCCAGATTCTCCCACGAAATGTTTTCTCGCGATGGCGCTTGGGCAGGATACGCGGCGCGCACGGGTAGCGTTCCGCCGAGCCAGCGGGTCGCTGTCGCGACGACGCCCGTGATATCGTCGTCGTGTTCGGAGGTATAACCGAGCGCCGATTCCACGAAAGCGCGCGTCGCATAGATCCGGCGCTCCAGTGTGTCGAGCGGGTGGCTGGCGACGGCGAGTGCGACCGGACCGCGCAAGCCCATGTAGTTGCTCGCGGCGCGCGGTCGATAATCGGGCGCGAACCAACCGTACTCCGACGCATCGGTCGCGGGTGCCGGCGCGACCAACGGTCGCGTGCGACCGAAGTTTCCAGCCGCGAACGTCTCGACGCCGAATTTCTCGCGAAGCTCCGCATGGATGGCAGGCAGCATCTTATCGCGCGCATACGCACCGCCGTAAAACGCGGCCGGATGCAGCGACGGCGCGTACGTCAGGTTAAAATCGTCGAAGCTCTCCCGCCCAGTCTGCAAGTCGATGAACACGTCGGGCTTCCACGCGCGTACGAACGAGAGCAGCGCACGCGTCTCCGGCGTTTCGAGCTTGACGAAGTCGGCGTTGAGATCGAGCCCCTGCCCGTTCTCGCGCGAGCCGGCACCCGCGCGTTCGTTGCCGTCGGGGTTGAGCGACGGCACCACCACGAGCACGATGTCTTCGAGCAGCGTCTTATCGGTCGCCAGGCAGAAATCGCGGAGCACCGCCAGGATGGCCTCTTTGCCGTCGACGTCGTCGCCGTGCATGTTCGCTTGCACGAGCACGATCGCGCGTCCCAGAGCGCGCGCTTCTTCGACCGTCCCGACGCGCGGTCGCGCCGCGACGACGTAGGGAATTTCGCGACCCTCCTGGCTTGTTCCGAGCACGCCGCGCACGATCGGCGCCCCACGTTTATCGAGCGCGTCGAGGAAATCTTGCAGGTCGGCATAGCTCGAGGTTTGCGCGTAGTCGCTGGATTCGGCGCGCGTTGCGAGTTTATCGCGCAGCGACGCCCGCGGGGCGAGCGCCGCTGCGGGAGCGGCCGCCGTCAGCGCGGCGACCGTTCCCGACGCGATGAAAAAACGCCGCTTCACGACTTCGATGCTTGGCGGTCTCGCCGTGCGACGCCCCCCTTACGAGCGGCGCTCCGGCGCGAAGGTTCCGGCCGCAACGACGATCAGCTCGCCTTCGCCGAGATAGCGTCGGGCGGCGGCGGTCACGTCGGCGATAGGGACGGCCTCGAGCCGTTCGCGATACGTATCGACGTCGTCGTCTGCGAGGTCGTAGTAGGCGAGACGTTCGAGTTGGGCCGCGACGCCAGCGTCGGTTGCGAGGGCGACGTGATGCTGGCCTGCCATCGAGTTGCGCTGCGCGTGTAGTTCACGCGCCCCAGGCCCCGTCTGCGCGTAGGCGCGCAACACCTCGCGCACCGAGGCGACGGCGCGTTCGACGTTCGCGGGGTTGACGCTCACGCCGACGCGCCAGGGCCCCCCGAGCAGTCCCGCGCAGAGAAAGGCGCTGGTCACACCGTACGTCAGCCCTTCGCGATCGCGAAGTTGTAGCCCGAGGCGCGAACTGAGCGTCGACTGGCCGAGAATGCCGTTGGCGATCGTCGCTGCGAGATAATCGTCTCCGCGGCGCACCAAGCTCGTCGCACGCCCGATGACGATATCGACGTTCGCTTTGCGCTCGAGCGCGACGTCGTCGTGTCGCTCGAGCGGCGGGCGTGCGCGGACCTGCGGAAGCGTCGGCCATTCGCGCGCTGCGAACGGTACGCTTGCGAGCGTCTCCGACAGCGTGCGCGCAAACGTGTCCTCGGAGACAGCGCCGGCCGCGGAAATCAGCGGCGCGCTACCGAGCACGAAACGTTCGTAGAACGTGCGGACGTCGTCGAGATCGAGCGCCTCCATCTCGGCGAGCAGTGTGTCGATGTCGGGCGGCGCGTGCACGGAGTCCCCTTCGTAGGCGAGTTCGAGAAAGCGCTGCGCGGCCCGCCAGCCGGTCGCGGTACGCGCGAGCCGTAACGACCCAATCATTTCGGCGCGCACGAGTTCGAGTTCGGCGGGAACGAACGCCGGTTCGCGCAATTCCTCGGCGAGCGTCGCGAGCAAGAGCGGCAGATCGCCCGGCGTACAGGCTCCCGAAAAACGGAATGCGAGTGGATCGTATGAACCCGAGGTGTCGTCGTCGATGCCGTACGCGCGGCGAACGCCGGAGCGTTCGAGCCGCTCCTCGATCGTTTGCCGATCGCTCGTTCGCGTTCCACGCGCGAGCATCTCCGCGACCACGACCGGCAACAGCGGACGCTCGCAAACGAACGCGGGTCCGGCGGCGAGCAGCCCGCGCACGTGAACGGTCGGCGTTTGCGGCGATGCGACGTAGCGCCAGCTTACGCCGCCCGACAGCGTGCCGCGGGCGATACGTGCCGCAAAGCGCGCTTCGCGCTGTGCGCGCGGCGGCGGCAACGTAGCGTTCGGGACGACGGCGGGCACGTCGCGCGGCGCTTCGACCGTTTCGAACGGAACGACGTCGAACGTTTTTGCGACACCGGGAACGAGCGTGCCGACCGTGCGGTTATCGTCATGCAAATATTTACACGCAACCGCCCGCACGTGCTCCGGCGTCACGCCGGCGATGCGTTCGACGTAGGTTTCGTCCAGACGCCACGAGCCGACCGCCTCGAATTCCGCCAACCGCTGCGCGAGGGCATAGGTGCCGTCGCGTGCGAACGCGCGCTGCACCGCGATCTGCGCGCGAACGCGCTCCATTTCGCTTGCGCTCGGCCCGGACTCGAGCATCGTCGCCAGAGCCGCGTCGAGTTCGCGCGTGACGGCGGCGGGCTCCACGCCGGGCCGCACGTTGACGAAGATTTGGAAGAGCCCTGGGTCGCGCGAGCCCCAGTCCCAGGCCGACGCATCGAGCGCGAGCCCCGTGTCGACGAGCCCGCGCGAAAAGCGGCTGGTAGGGCCGCGCCCCAGAACCCGCGCGAGCACGTCGAGCGCGTAGCCGTCGTTTTCATCGGGCGGCGCTGCCGCGCGCTCGGCCAACGCCGCGCGCGAGAGGACGCCGTGCTGCCCGAGCGCCGCCGGCGTATGATACGCATACGCGACCAGCGTCGTCTCGCCGGGACGCTTGACGATGACGCTGCGTTCGCCTGCCTGCGCCGGCTCTTCGGTATACACGTCGGGAATCGCCAGCGCCGCGCGCGGTAACGCACCGAAATGGCTTTCGATCGTCTCGCGCGTGCGATCGATCTCGAAATCCCCGATGACGAACGCCGTCGCGTTATCGGGATGGTAATACGTGTCGTAGAGCTCGCGTAGCCGCTCGGTCGAGACGCCTTCGACATCGGTGCGCCAGCCAATGGTCGGATGGTGATACGGATGTTCGCGAAAGGCCGTCGCCACCAGGGCGGCGCTGAGAACGCGCGCCGAATTGTTGTCGTTGCGTTCGAGTTCGTTGCGGACGACGGTCATTTCGGAACGGCGGTCGGCATCGGCGATGAAAGCCCCGCGCATGCGATCGGCTTCGAGTTCGATCGCGAGTTCGAGATAGCCCGACGGAACGGTCTCGAAGTATAACGTCCGATCGAGCCACGTCGTCGCATTCTTGCTCGCACCGATCTCGTTCATGATGTCCGCGAACGCACGCCCGTTGCCGCGATGGTTCTTGGGCGTGCCTTTGAAGAGCATGTGTTCGAGCAGATGCGACGAGCCGGTATACCCGACGGCTTCGTTGCGCGCGCCGATCCGGTACACGATCATGAGCGTCGCGACGGGCGCGCCGGCCGCCGGTATGAAGACGACTTTGAGTCCGTTGTCGAGGTGAAATTCGTGCGGCGTCGCAAGCTCGGGAGATAGCATTGCGTTCAATTGCGAAAGCCGCAGCGAAGTCCCGCAGCGGTCACAGGGTACGCATCCCTCGGTTCGGGAATGTTTTCGAACGATGACGCATGTGCTCGCTTCCGCGCTACCGGCGTTCCTCGCTTCGCTGGTCGAATTCGTCGAAGCGCTGACGATCGTGCTCGCGGTCGGCGTCACCCGCGGCTGGCGCTCCGCATCGCTCGGTTCGCTCGCCGCAGCCGGACTGCTGGGCGTGCTCGTGCTCGCCTTCGGCCCCGCGCTCACGCGTTTTCCGATAGCCGTCCTGCAACTGGTGATCGGCATACTGCTGCTCTTCTTCGGCTTGCGCTGGGTACGCAAGGCGGTGCTGCGCTATGCCGGCGCGATCGCGCTGCACGATGAGGCGACGATCTACGCCAAAGCGATGCGCACGCTGTCGGCCGAACGCGGCCTTCCCGAAAAGATCGATTGGATCGGCTTCACGACCGCCTTCAAAGCCGTCGCGCTCGAAGGCCTCGAAGTCGTCTTCATCGTCATCGCAGTCGGCGCCACCGCAGGTGCGCTGCTGCCGGCAAGCGCCGGCGCCGCACTCGCCGGCGTCCTCGTCATCGCCGGCGGCTTCGTGCTCAATCGCCCGCTAGCCCAAGTACCGGAAAACACGCTAAAATTTTGCGTCGGCATCATGCTCTCAGCATTCGGCACCTTTTGGACGGGTGAAGGCCTGCACGTCGCCTGGCCTGGCGCCGATCTCATCTTGCTGGCGCTGGTCGCCGGCTTCGCCGTCGCGTCGGCAATCGCGTATCTGTTCGCGCGCAATACCGTTCGCGTCTCGGCCCGGGCAGGCACGTGAAGGCGATACGCGGCGTCATCGGCGAACTCGTCGGGCTCTTCGTCGAAGACAAATTATTCGCGCTCGCAATCGCGGTGTGGATCGCGATTGCCGGCGCGATGGCAGTCTACGCCATCGGTTCCTCCGAATTGCGCGGGCTCGTGCTCTTTCTCGGTCTCGCCCTCGTGCTCGTCGGCGGCATCGTGCGCGGTGCCCAAACGCGTTGACGTAAAGCTTCCGGTTCCAATCGTAACTTCGCGATAAGCATGCGATTCGAATAAAACTGGAGGTCTAGCGTTCCCCGACTGCCGGAGCGTGTGAGCCGTTGCGCAAGAGCGCCTCGCTCGATAACGTTTCGGTATCTGAAGAAGCGGCGCGCGCACCTGGCGAACGGTCCAGTAGCGCCAGGTGCGTCGTAAGGAGGCTGCGCAGCTCGCTTTTGGCCTTTTCGGCCGTTTCGAGATGACGCTGATGCTCGCGGCGCGCTTCTTGCGTGCGGTCGCCGAAACTCGCGATCTCGTGATCGAGTGCGAGCCGCGCTTCCTGGCGGATGAGATCTGCTTCCTTATGCGCGTTGGCTTTGACTTCGTCCGCGGTCCGTTGTGCGAGCAAAAGCGTATTCTGCAGCGAATCTTCCATCGCTTTGAAGTGACTCACGCGCTCCCGCAGGTCGCCGATTTCCGCTTCGACTGCGGCGCGCTTATGCGCTTCGTCTTCGAGCGTTTCGACGATCTCGTCGAGAAACTGATCGACGTCCGAGGGATCGTAACCGTTGAGCTTTTTCTTGAACGCCTTGTGCTCGATATCGATGATCGAAATTTTAGCCATGCGTTAACCTCGCATCATAAAGTCGAAGGACGGATCGCTCGCCAGCGTCTCGCGGATGCCGTCGGAGTTGACGGACGTCCCCGGCGGAACCACCAGGTACATCGCATCGGCGAGTTTCTGAATCTTGCCGTCGAGCGTGTACGCAACGCCGCTGGTGAAATCGACGACGCGCTGTAAGAGGCTGCGGTCAACGCCCTGCAGATTGAGAATGACGACCTGGCGCGTCCGCAGGGCGTCCGCCACTTCGGTTACGTCACCGAACGAGCGCGGCGCGAAGAGGCTTACTTCGCCGGCGACGCCCGCACGTTTTTCACGTGCGGAGAACGCTACGACGTTGCGCTTGGGAGCCGGCGCTTGGTCCTCGGGGCCGTCTTCCGAATCTTCGTCTTCGTGCAACGAAAAGAACGATCCGATTTTGTGCAGCACGCTCGGCTTCGTTCGGTCGGCTTCTTCGTGTTGATTCATGTTCGCGCTCCAAAGATGGCGGTCCCGATGCGCAACATCGTCGAGCCGCAGGTGATCGCTTCCGGCCAGTCTCCCGACATGCCGATAGAGAGCGTATCGCCGCCCACTTCGGCAAAGGTCGCCGACGCACGTTCGAACGCGCGTAAGATTTCGTCGCGATCCGTCGTGTTCGGACCGATCGCCATGATGCCCGCAATATCGAGGTTCTCTTCGTCACGCAGGCGCGCCGCAAGGGCCGGTGCGTCCGCCGGAGCGATACCGAAACGTTCCGTCGCGGAAATGTTGACTTGCAGCAAAGCGCGCACGGGTTTTCCGAGCGTGCGCGCCGCCTTCGCGATCGCGCGGCCCGCTTCGATCCGGTCGACCGACTGCACCACGTCGAACGTTTCGACGATGGCCTTTGCTTTGTTCGACTGAATATGGCCGATGAAATGCGTGCGTACCGGCGGCAGGGCGACGAACTTTTCCCGTGCTTCTTGAAGATAATTTTCGCCAACGTCGGTCAATCCGGCGTCGATCGCTTCGACGATGCGGTCCCGCGTTTGTTTCTTCGAGACGCCGATCAGCGCGATATCCGCCGGCATACGTCCGGCATGCGAAGCGGCATCCGCAATACGGAGCCGCAGCGTCGCGATTCGATTCGCGAGCGAACTCGGAGGGCCGTCCGGCTCGACTCCGATTTCAAGCTTCATGAGCACGAGAAGTTCCGGCGCGCGCCCCGGCTTTCCTACGCTCGCGCCGGAGTCGGGAGGGTCGCTGCGGGTGCCACGTCGGTGCGCCGGTTACGACGCGCGAAAACAATTGCGAGCGTTACGCCGACGACGATCATCGGCAGCGCGAGAAGTTGCCCGCCGGTCAACGGCCCGACCGCGAGATCCGTCTGACGCCAAATTTCCGCAAGCGAGCGGGTGATGCCGTAGAACGCGAACCACGTCCACGCGACGACGCCGTCGGGCGGCCGGCGACGATAGAGCACGTATATGATCGGCAGCACCGCGATGTCGAGCAGCGATTCAAAGATTTGCGACGGATAGCGATAACCGTCGGCGCTCGGAAATTTCATGCACCACGGACGGTCCGGCACGCACACGTTCCCGACGAGTTCGTCGTTGATGAAGTTTACGATGCGCGTCAGCGCGAGGCCGACGGGCAGCAGGACGACCACTTCGTCCGCGAGCACGCTGAACGTGAGCCCGGGGTGCTTACGAATGAAGAGCGCGATCGCGACGACCACGCCGAGCATCCCGCCGAAAAACCCCATCCCGCCATTCCAAACGGCGATGACGTTGAGCAGGCTACGCGGCATATCGCCGAAGTAGAGCACCGCATCGTGCTTCGTGACGATATCCGCGAGCACGAAAAATATACGGCCGCCGATCAGTACGCCCCCGAGCGCGTACACCAGAAAATCTTGCACGCCGTCGCCGCTGAGTCCGAGCCGGCGGCGCCCGGCCGGACGCGCCATCCAGGCACCGACGGCGAGGAAGCCGACGAGATACGAGAGCCCGTACCAATGCACCGCGAGCGGGCCGAGTCGCAATGCCACAGGATCGATATTCGGATACGTAAACCAGTGTTGGGGAGGCATTCTACGCGCCGCGCGCCCCGTGACCACCGAGTTTTGCCCTTGTACCAGCGGCACCCGATACGGCGAATGTTACCACGTTGTCACAAAACTCACGAGGACGGCTCGTTCGGCGCAGCCGAAGCCCCCCCTCGCATGTGGTCCATCGCGTATCCGCGCCCGTGGGGAGCCACACGGAGGCGGGGGCTCCCTCTCGGGTGGCGACGTGCGCCCGACGCTTACGGCCCGCGCGCGTCGAAGCGGTATGTCACGCTTGCACGGGATCCTAAATACTTGACGACCGCCTTCGCGGTCGCCTACTATCGGCTCATGACGAGGCGCGGCTCCGACGCGAGCACCGGGGGGTTACGCGGCCAGGTTCAACGGCCGCGTTCGCTGCGGGATCAAGTCTACGATCGGTTGCGAGCGGCGATTCTTTCGGGCGACCTCGCGCCCGGCGTTCCCATCATCGAAGCCGAAATCGCAGCGACGCTCGGCGCCAGCCGGACGCCCGTTCGCGAGGCGCTCCGACGGCTCGAAACCGAAGGCATGCTCGAACCGCGCGGGGCGCGCGGCAGCGTCGTGCGCGAGCTCAAACGCGACGAGGTCGAGTGTATCTTCGAAATTCGAGAAGCGCTCGAAACCCTGGCCGCACGACGCGCCTCCCGGCGCTTGAACGAACGCGATCTCGCGGCTCTCGAGCGCATCGTCGAACGGATGGGCGTGCACGTCGACGATCCGGGAGACATGGAGCGGCTCGATACGCAGTTCCACGACCGCATCCTCGCGCTCGCCGACGGGCATCGGCTCAAACGGATGCTGGGAGACCTGCGCGCCGACATTTTGCCGTGGCGCCATATCGCGCTCGCGACCGCCGAACGCCGCCACGCGACCGTCGGCGAGCACGCGGCGATGCTCGCCGCCATGGCGGCCCGGGACGAAGCGGCGATCGTCGCGACGATTACGCGTCACATCGTCAATACCAAGCGCGCCGTGCTCGCGCAGAGCGACGCCGCCTAGCCTTCGGGTACCACCGCCGCAATGGTACGCGCGAGGCGGGACGCCGCGCGTTCGACGAGCGTCGCGGTCGCGGCCATCGCGGCTTCGAGCGGCATCGGCCTTTCGAGAATCGGTACGCAGGTAACCCCGCGCTCGAAGAGCGCATCCTCGGCTTCCGCGTCGAGCGTCCCCGCGAGCGCGACCACCGGTACGCCGTGACGGCGCGCGATCGTCGCGATGCCGGCGACCGTCTTCCCGTGCAGCGTTTGCCGGTCGATGCGACCTTCGCCGCTCACGCACAGCGACGCGCCGCGCAGCGCCGCATCCAAACCGCGCAATTCGGCGACGATCTCGACGCCCGGGCGTAAACGCGCGCCCAAGAAGGCAACGAAAGCGAATCCGAGCCCGCCCGCGGCGCCCGCGCCGGGACGATCGCGATCGTCGCGACCGAGCGTCGCGGCGGTGACATCCGCGTAGTGCGCGAGCGCCCGCTCCAGCGACGCGACATCGGCCGGTGACGCGCCTTTCTGCGGCCCGAAAATCGCCGCCGCCCCCGCCGCACCGCACAGCGGATTATCGACGTCCGCCGCCACCTCGAGCGTCACCCTGCAAAGGCGCGGATCGAGTTGCGAGAGATCGATGCGCGCGAGTTCGCGCAACGGCGCGCCACCGGGTGCGAGCAACTCGCCGTTACGATCGAGAAAGCGCGCGCCCAGCGCCGTCAGCATGCCGGCGCCACCGTCGCTCGTCGCGCTCCCGCCGATTCCGATGACGACGCGCGCGACGCCGCAATCTAGCGCCGCTCCAATGAGTTCGCCCGTTCCATAGGTCGTCGCTCCGCGCGCATCGTACTGGTCGCGCGCGAGCAAAGCGAGCCCGGACGCACTGGCCATCTCGACGACCGCGATCTCGTCTTCGACTGCGAAGGCAGCCTCGACCGGCGCCCCGCGCGGACCGCATACCGTGCGCCGTTCCATGCGCGCCCCGCCCTCGAGGAACGCGGCGACGGTACCCTCGCCGCCGTCCGCCATTGGAACGAGCTCGATATCGTAGCGCTCAGCCAACACATGCCGCAGACCGCGTTCTATCGAGCGCGCGACGTCGAGAGCCGACAGGCTGCCCTTGAATTTATCGGGCGCGACGACGATTCGCCGGCGCTGCAATCAGGAACGGTCGGCGGTGACGGGCGCTGGCGCGATGGGATGATCGGCCATCATCTCGAGCGCGCGAACCATCGCCGAGTGATCCCAAGCGGAACCACCGTGCGCGGCACACGAGTTGAACAGCTCCTGACACGTCGCGGTATTGGGCAGCGACAAGCCGAGTTCGCGCGCCCCCGCAAGCGCGAGATTAAGATCTTTTTGATGCAGCGCGATCCGAAATCCGGGCTCGAAATTGCGCTCGATCATGCGCTGTCCGTGGACTTCGAGAATGCGCGAGGAGGCGAAGCCGCCCATGAGCGCGGCGCGCACTTTCGCCGGGTCGGCTCCGGCCTTGGATGCGAAGAGCAGCGCTTCCCCGACCGCTTCGATCGTCAGCGCGACGATGATTTGATTCGCGACCTTAGTCGTCTGACCGTCGCCGTTGCCGCCGACGAGCGTCACGTTTTTGCCCATGGCGTCGAGCAGCGGTTTGATGCGCGCGAAGTCGCTCTCCGGTCCGCCGACCATGATCGTCAACGACGCCGCTTTGGCACCGACTTCGCCGCCGGAAACCGGTGCGTCGAAATACGTGCACCCGAGTTCGCCGATGCGTGCCGCAAATTTTTTCGTCTCGGTCGGCGAGATCGAACTCATGTCGACGACGATTTTCCCAGGCATCAATCCTTCGGCGACACCACCGGGTCCGAACAGCGCTGCCGCGACATCGGGCGTATCGGGCACCATCGTAATGACGATGTCACTCTTGGACGCAACGTCCTTACCGGACGAGCAGGCGGTGCCGCCGCCTGCAATGAGTTCTTCGGGAATCGGAGTGATGGAGTGTAGGAACAGCGCGTGTCCTGCGGCCTGCAGATGGCCCGCCATCGGGCGCCCCATGATGCCGAGACCGATGAATCCGACGTTACTCATAACGAACGCTCCGATGCGCCGGCGTGCGCCGGCTTCAAATAGTTACTCGCCCATCCCAAACCCGCGACCGTACCGTTGCCCGGAACGTACTCGCATCCGACCCAACCCGCGTAACCGATCTGGTCGAGAACGTCGAAGAGGAACGGATAGTTGATCTCGCCCGTCCCGGGCTCGTGCCGGCCCGGGTTATCGGCGAGCTGAACGTGGCCGATGCGCGCCAGCTGCGTACGCAGGGTCGCCGCGAGTTCGCCTTCCATGCGCTGCATGTGATAGATGTCGTACTGCAAGGTCAGATTCTTCGACCCGACCTCATCGATGATGGCGAACGTTTGATCCGAACGCGACAGAAAGAATCCGGGGATGTCGTACGTGTTGATCGCTTCGGCCACGAGCGCGATCCCGGCGCGTTCGAGTTCCGCCGCGGCGTAACGGAGGTTCGTCACGAACGTGCGATGCGCGTCTTCGCGCGTCACGCCGGCCGGCACTTTGCCCGCGAGAGCGTTGAGACGTTTACATCCCAGTGCATCCGCATACGAGATCGCTTTGGCGACGCCGGCTCTGAACTCATCAACGCGATCCGGCAAGCACGCAATCCCGCGTTCGCCCGCGGCCCAATTGCCCGAGGGAAGATTGAAGAGAACTTGTTCGAGCCCCGCAGCCTCGAGCGCGCGCGCGACTTCGGCTGCGGGATAATCGTACGGAAACAGATATTCGACCCCGCCGAAGCCGGCGCTCGCGGCGGCGGAAAACCGGTCGAGAAAGTCATGCTCGGTGAAGAGCATCGAAAGGTTGGCGTCGAACTTCGGCATCGTGCGTCGGCTTAGACGAGCTGCGGTTCGCGAGCGGGCGTACTCGGGACGTCGACGACCTCTTCGTATTCGTTAATCTTATCGATTTCCGCGCCCATCGCGATGTTGGTGATGCGCTCGGTAATCACTTCCACGATGACCGGCACCCGGATCTGCTCCGATTCCCGCTGCGCCCAGGCGATCGCGTCCGCAATCTTTTCCGGATCGAATACGCGGATGGCGCGACAGCCCATCGCCTCGGCGGCCTTGACGTGGTCGACGCCGTATTCGCCGATCTCCGGCGCGTTGACGTTGTGAAAGCTCAGCGAAACTTCGTAATCCATCTTGTAGCCGAGCGACGCCTGACGGATGAGTCCGAGGTAGGCGTTATTGAGCAAGATCATCACGAACGGAACTTTGTATTGCGCCGCCACCGCCAGTTCTTCGATCAAGAACTGCAACGAATAATCGCCGACGATGCCGACGACCTTCTTCTGCGGATTGGCGAGCTTCGCACCCGTGCACGCCGACACTTCCCACCCGAGCGGGCCCGCCTGACCGCAGATGATGTAGTTGCGCGGCTTGTTGATTTTCTGTAGCTGCCCGGAAAGTATCTGGTACAGCCCGATCGCGGTGACAAACTGCGTGTCGTCGTCGAAGGCTTTATTGACTTCTTGAAATACGCGCTGAGGCTTGACCGGGGTGTTGTCGAAATCCGTGCGGCGCAGCAGCGTGCGTTTGCGTTCCTGCACCTTGGAGACCCAAGCGTCGCGCGACGGCAACTCCCCGCGCCGCTTACGTTCGCCGGCTTCTGCAACGAGCGCTTCGAGCGCGAGACCCGCATCGGCGACGATGCCGAGATCCGGACTGAAGACGCGGCCGATCTGCGTCGGATCGATGTCGATATGCACGAACTTCCGGTCGCCGGTATACACGTCGACGCTCCCCGTGTGGCGATTCGCCCAGCGGTTGCCGATCCCGAGCACGAAGTCGCTCTCGAGATAGTTCGCGTTACCGTAGCGGTGCTGCGTCTGCAGGCCCACCATCCCGGCGTTGAGCGGATGGTCGTCGGGGATCGTGCCCCAACCCATCAGGGTCGGAACCACCGGCGTGTTGGTCATTTCGGCGAAGGCAACGAGATCTTCGTGTGCGTTGGCGTTGACGATGCCACCGCCCGCGACGATCAGGGGGCGCTTCGCCGCGCCGAGCAAGGCGAATACTTTTGCGATCGCCTTGCGCCCGGGAGCCGGCCGCTCGACCTCCAGCGGCTCGTCCGCTTCGTCGTCGTAATTGATCGTTTCTTTTTGCACGTCGATCGGAAGATCGATGTGCACGGGACCCGGCCGGCCCGAACGCATGAGATGGAACGCTTTGCGGAACACGTACGGCACCTGAGCGCCTTCCATGACCGTCACGGACCACTTGGTGACCGGCGCCACGATCGCGGCAATGTCGACGGCTTGGAAATCTTCCTTATGGAGCTTCGTCCGCGGAGCTTGACCCGTGATGCACAGGATCGGCACGCTGTCGGCCAGCGCGGAGTAAAGCCCCGTGACCATGTTGGTTCCGGCGGGGCCCGACGTGCCCAAATTGACGCCGATCTTGCCGGCAACGGCGCGGCTGTAGCCTTCGGCCGCATGGGTCCCGCCCTCTTCGTGCCGCACCAACACGTGACGGATCGTGCCGTCATTCTTGAGGGCCTCATAGAGCGGCAAAATGGCGGCGCCGGGAACGCCGAAGACCAGGTCGACGCCTTCACTCTTGAGGACGCGCACGGCGGCTTCTACGGCTGTCATCTTCGGCATAGCTCAGCTCCTAATGCAAGGTACGTCAACGAATATTCGTGCGGCATACGGGATCCCGTATCCAATACGCCTAAGAATAGCAACATCGCGTCTTTAGGTCAAGTTGGCAGCGGCTAAGGTTCCCGTTCCACTTCGACGGTCGCCGGCGCCCGAACGACGAGTACCGGAATTGAAGCGCGGCGCAAAAAGCCTTCCGCCACACTGCCGACATAGAAACGCGCGAAACCGGTGCGCCCGTGCGTGCCGATGATCGCGAGATCGACCGCCGCATCGATCGTGGTCCGTAGCAGCTCTTCGAGCGGATCCCCACGCAAGAGCCGACTTTGCGAGCGCAGCTCGTGGGCTCGCACGCTTTGCGAAGCCCACGCGAGAAGCGCGTTACCCTCTGCATCGTACTGCGAACTTTCCGCCCGCGTAAAGGCATCGATCGACCGCACGACATGGCACAGCATAAGAGTAGCATCGCTTTTTTTGCTAGGCCGAGTCCGACCGACAAAGCCTCGCGCGACGGGCCGGACCCATCCACGGCTACCAAAATTCGATCGAAATTCGCAGGGTTTACCGGTTCGATCTGCGCCTCCCAGCGGGCCACTGTGGGGAAAATATCCGCGCGCGCGAGCGGCGGCGCTACTCCGGACTCGTAACTGGAGCTGGCCGTGCCGAGCACGCCGACACGCTGGACGAACCGCCCCCCGCCGGGCCGAGCGCCGCACACGTTAAATTGAGAAACAGATCGTTCGTACGGATAGCGCCGTCCGACGAACGCCGCTTCCGCAACTCCTCGCCGCACCGGCCGTACAGGCTGGCCACGTGCATCAAGATACGTGGATTGCCGCTCGGGTGAAGCGGGTCGCGATCGGCCGAGCGCGCCGCCGTACATGCCAAAAGCGAGGCCGTCGCCTTATCGTAATCCGCCACGTCCCCGCCGCTGACGCCGTAGCGCTCGTACGTTGCGGCAACTGCGGCCGTCGTGCAAGCAGCCACCAACATCAGCCCCGCACCGAGCTTACGTACCGCTGACGGAATAATCAATCGCTACTCCTCTCGAGGTCACATGGATACAGTTCGTTCGAGATCGGTCAACGATTGCTTTCCTTCGGACGACCGGACGACGTACCGGCGACGCACTGAAAGGCAATCGAAAGGTTTCTATGTTTTCATCGAGTGAGCATAATTCTCAAGGCTCGGAAAGGAATTAATGTCTAGAAAGCTTTTATGGGCAGCGCCTATTTTTGCGTCCGCTTTTATCTTTACGGCCCGTCCGGCATTTGCCGACCAGGCGGACGACTTGAAGGCGCAAATCCAAGTACTCAACGCACAGATCCAAGCGATCCAAAATCGGCAAGCCGCCGATAATCCGGCTCAGCCGGAAAGCGCGGCTGCCGGCGGAGCGACGCCCGCTCCTTCCAATAAAGTCGTTGGCGGCGATTTTCCAGGTTCGTTCAAACTCCCGGGTACGGACACGTCGGTGGCAATTCACGGATTCGTCGACTTACAAGCGTTCTACGACCCGGACCAGTATTTGGGCGGTAAATTTCAGGTCGGTCTCGCCGTCCCGAAAGGCCCAGCTCAGCGGCAAACGCAAGGCACGTACCACTTCCACGACAAGCTGACGCGTTTCGCCTTCGAAACGCGGACGCCGACCAAATACGGCGAACTCAAGACGGTCCTCATTCAAGACCTTTACGGTTATTTTGCCGGCAACATTCCCAATCAGTGCGCCAATAATTTGGGCGTTTGCGACGGGTTGACGGGCACCGGATCGATCCAAAACTATAACTTCGGCCCAAGAAATCTCTACGCCTATGGCATTCTCGGACGGTTCCTGGCGGGTCACTATCTGTCGAATTTCATCGACGAAGAAGACCAAGAGGAAGTCCTCGATAGCAGCGGTCCAGCCGGCGTGCCCGCGCAGCAGTTGCCGCAGCTACGATATACGCTACCGCTGGGTAAGGGTTTTCTTTCATTCTCGGCCGAGACTCCGGCCACCGAATACGCCATGACCATGGCGGGGGCCGCGGCGACTCAATCCAATCCGGCCACCCCGCCGATCGCCATCGTCGAGAATCCGTCGGTCTACAACCCGCGTCCCGACTTCACGGCGAAGTACAACATCGACGCTCCGTGGGGCCATGCCATGGTCTCGGGAACGCTTCGTAAGCTCGCCTTCGATGATGGAGCGGATCATCGTTCGACGGCGGAAGCCGGCGGCATGATGGCCGGCGCCACGTACGCTTTCCACGACGGAATATCGAGCCTGGGAGCGCTGACCTGGTTCGGCAGCGGCATCCAAAAATACACCCCCGATGACTTCGTCCCGGTGTCGAGCGCTCAAATCAACAACGTCGGCACGGCGCAGCAGCAGCTCTTGACGGCGAACGAGAACGGCGTGGGCGCGTTCTTCTCGCACACCTTCAGCCCGTTCGTCCGCTCGAATATCGGCGTCGGCCTTAACCGCAACTATTGGGCCGACTTCATTCCGCCCGACATTTCTCAGCCGACACAGACGAAAACGATCCACGCGAATATCATTTGGAGCCCCGTGCCCCAGACCGACTTCGGTTTCGAAGTCATGCACGGCGTGAAGACGTACCGCGATGCCCTCAAATTGCCGGATACCGGTATCAGCCGGTTGCAGACGGAATTCAAGTACCGCTTCTAGACTCGCTCGAGTACGTTATATCCGAACACGATAATTGACCGCGGTTGCAAGACCGCGGTCGGTTTTCGTGCAACCACCACGTTATCAATGAACGGTGCCCAAGACTGCGATTTATGATGCGAAATACCCGGCTACGAACGCACGTCATCGTTTGCGCCGTAGCCGTCTCGATGCTCGGACGACCTGCTGCGGCAGCTCGAGCGCCGAGCGACGTCCGAGCTTCGGCGCAACAGGCGTGTTCGTCGGCCGCGCTCTCTCTCGAGGAACGCTACGAGACCGTCCGGGTCGGCGGGCTCGCGCTCGCCTCCGATACGGTGCTCGGCGGCCCACCGGAGTGCGTGTCGTCGGTTTCTACCGATTCACCAAACGTACGCGTGACGCTGGAAAAGAAAGGCACGAACGCTAGCGTGCGCATTTGGGCCGTTCACGAGGGCTTCGCTTACGTCACGGTCTCCGACGCAAATGGCGTCGAAGTCGGCGTCATACGCGTTTCGGTGTACCCGCGCGATCCTCGCGCACACAAAGGCGGCAGATAAAATGACGATCGCGCGCCGCACCTCCTACGTTGCTTCAGCATCGCTTGCGGCAGTCTTGATTGCAACGCCGCTGCACGCCAGTAGCGCGAAAGGCACATCGCCACCGTTACCATGCTCCGTCGTTGCCGGCGACGCTTTGGCCGGCGTAGCGGATGGTCTTTCATCGACGTGGGGTGCCGGGAAGCACCCGGAGAATCGGCTCGTCTTGAAATCCGCCCTCGCCAGCATCGCAACGTTACGCGCGTGCGGCGACGAGCAGGCTTCGATATCTGCTGAGATGATCGCAGCGGACGCCTACGAGGACGTTTATCCGAATAAACCGGAGTTACGCTGCGCGGCCTTGCGCGATGCGCGAAAGCGGCTCCGCTCGCTCGGCGATGCACGACGCATCCGGCTCGTAAGCGCCGCCCTGACGAAATGTCACTGACCTCTTACGCACGCCGGAGAATATCTCGTATGAAGGCAACATTGGCTTATGCTGCCGGTATTTTGGCCGTCGCTTTAGCCGCTCCGCCTGCCGTCCTCGCCAACACGACATCGGTACCTTCATGCTCCATTTCGGCTGCCGGCACGCTCAATGCTCTCGCCGATGCGCTTTCGTCGACGGCGGGCCCCGGAAAGCACCCGGAAGACGCCCTGACCTTGAAAGCGGCACTCGAAAGCAGTTCTGCCCTGAAGGCTTGCGGGAACGAGCGCGACTCGATTTCCGCAGAACTCTTCGCCGCCGACGCGTACTCCGACGTCTACCCGAACGACCCCGGCAAGCGGTGTGCAGCGTTGCGCGACGCTCGACGACGGCTCCGCGCAAGCGGCGATATGAAGCGGGCCCGCATGGTGAGCAGGACGCTCGCGACCGGAGCCGATTGCCGTTGACGACGCACAAAAGGCGCGTTGCGTGCGGAACGTTGCAGCCTTACCGGGTAATACTCTTGCAGTCTACGGTAATACATAAGGTCTTACATCAATTATGAAGGAGTAATCTCAGATGCGATTCTTGATAGTCTTCGCTGCGGCAGCGGCTATGACGTCGCCCGTGCTCGCTATGCCGGCCATGAAGAGCATGTCCGGCATGTCGATGGCGATGCCTAAATGCAAAGCCGGCAACCCGGTCGTCTGGCTCAATACGTCGAGCAAAATTTATTACATCGCGGGCTCCGCGTATTACGGCAAAACCAAACAAGGAAAATTCGTCTGTCGAAACACCGCCAGCGCGATGGGCGCGCACGGAGCGGTAAATTCGCACGGCATGATGCGGCACGGCGGCATGATGGGACACCGCGGCACGATGGGGCACGGCGGCATGATGTCGCCTCGTACGATGATGTCGCCCGGCGCCATGAGTTCGTCGGGACCTTCGGATCGCGGCCAGCACGGCCCCGGCGGAGCGATGTCGTCGGCGGAGCCGTCGGGCCCCGCTTCGATGGCGTCGCCCGACGCCATGCCGACGAGCATGAGGTCGGGAGTTCCGGACCGCGGCCAACACGGACCCGGCGGAGCGGTCTTGCCGTCGCCGGGAACATCCGCGCCGTCCACCGGCCCGGAGCCGAAAGCCTCGTCGTCGGCACCTCCCGATCGCGGACAGCATGGCCCCGGCGGCGCGACACCGCCCACGAGCTCACCGCATTAACGGCGTCCGGCGGCCGGATACACGTTCCGGCCGCCGGATTCGATGAGATTCATCGTAATCGCCACAATAAAAGCGCTCCGACGACAATCGCCGGAGCGCTTTTTTGCAGGTTACTGAACGCGACTACGCGCGCTTCTACTCTCCGTAAACGTTGATCACCGAGGCGCCGGGCGTGCCGACCGGCACGAACGTGCGACCGGTACCGGGATCTGACGCAACCGAATGCGCGCCGCTCTTGCAACCACCGGAAGCGGACGGCAAACACGTCGGAATATTTTCGGAAAACGAAGGCGGCGCCGCATTGGAGCCTGCGTTGATGACACCGAGAACCGAGGCCTGAGGCCCGACCTTCGCCTTGCCCGATGGGTACCAATTGCGGGCAGCAAGATAGTACTTATTAGTTTTCGAATTGTACGCAATCTGGTCGCCGGCACCCGTCCCCGGAATGTTGACGACGCTGCCGTCCATCACGTTCATCACGACCGTAAACAACGGATCGCCACTTTTGGCATCGTCGGTCGGGTCGCAGGCGATCGCTAATTGCGGCTTCCCGTTGATGATCGGTCCGAGCGCATTGCCGGCCGGCTCGCAGCCCTTCAACGGATACTCTTTCGCGATTTTCGCCGATCCGGCGAGCACGTCCGCAATCGAGAATACGGCTACCTCACCGCCGGGGTTCGCTTTGTTCGACGGCACGTCCAAGTAGAAGCTTTTCGTCGTGGGCTCGAATTGACACCCCTCGAGACCGCTAGCGCCCGGGAATTTGACGTTTCCGATTATTTTCAGCGAGCTCGTCGAGATGAAGTAGGCGCTGGGCGTGTCGTCGTCTGCCGCGACAAACATCACGACCTTGTCGGCCGAATCGATGCATCCACCATCGAGCCGGTTCCCTTTCGTATTCGGTATGTCGATGGAGCTGACGATCGCGCGCTTGGCGAAATCTACGACTTTGACGCTATTGACATCGCTGACGAAGGCGAGATCGCTGCCGGCAAGCCGTTCGATCGCGTTCGGTCCCGAAATTTCCGGCTTGCCTTTGAAACCGGTAAAGCCGGCAATTTTCGCGAGAACGACGTCGGTGTGAACGTCGACCACATCGACCGCTTTCGAATTGCGATCGGTGAGATAATATAAGCCCTTGACGGGGTCGAGATCGCTAAAATCGTACGACCACTTCGAACCGAACTGACCGATTAAGATCTGTGTTTTCAAAGTGGTTTTGGTGTCTGCGCTGGACACCGGCCCGCTCAGCGTGAGGCCGAGCGCAACGGCCGCGACCAAAACTTTAGATAGCACTGATTTCATGGGATCCTCTCAAGACGAACGGCTCGCCGAACGAGCACTCCAGCATATCATATGGTCGAAAACCTTTCAGATTGCTTTCACTTCCAGCGCCTAGCCGCCGCCTGCCGGCGCCAGTAAGTCGAACGCACCCTGCGCCGCGACGATGTCGCCGTTGCGTATGCCGCTGCGAATGAGGCTCGAGTGGTCGTCCGACGTCGCGACCGTCACTTCGCGCGGGACGTATTTTTGTTCGCCTTTCTTATCGACAGTGCGTACGAAGACGATGGTCTTGCCCGTTTGCGGGTCGTCGATGAGGGCGGTCGTCGGAACGATGATTCCGCGATGCGTTGCGACCTCGATACTCGCCGTGACGGCATTCCCGGGCGCGCTGTCGCTGGGCACGGCGGAGGCGACGACCGTGGTCGTTTGCGTCGACGGATCGACGGCTGGAACGACCGCTACGACGCGTCCCGTCGCCTTCGAGCGCCGGGTCGAATCCGTTACCGTCACGCGGTCTCCCACGCGCACGGAGGCGCCTTCGGCGCCGGCGACGGTAAGGGTGACCGACCGATCGCTCTTGGGTCCGACGACGATAACGGGCTGCGTCGGATCGACGGCTTCCCCAACGTGCTTGAGCAGTTGGATAACGACGCCCGATGCCGGCGCGCGCAACGTCGCGCTGCTGAGCGCATGTTCGGCCTGAGCCTGCTTCTCGCGCGCGGACATCGCCTGTGCGCCCGAGACGCCGATCTGCGCTTGAGCGGCGCGGACATCGTTGAGCGCTTGCTGATAGTCCGCCCGCGCTTGTTCGGTCGCACCGCCGACCGATGATGTTGCGCTTAACAATCGGCTCCGATTAGCCGCATAATCGGCGTCATCGAGCCGCAGCTGCGATTGAGCGGCCTCCACGTCCTTGCGCGCGCCGACGCCGGCTTCATAGATCTGCCGCGCTCGGTCGAGCGCGCGCTGATCCGTCGCGATCTTCTCTTGCGATTGCCGAATAGCCGTTTGGGCGACCACAGCGTCGCTGTTGGCGCTTCCGCTTCTCGTGGACGAGACGCGCAGCTTCGCTTGCGCCGCTGCCAGTCGCGCCTGCGCACTCGCCAGCGCCGTCGCCGGAACGCTGCCGCCGCCGTAGGACGCCGCCGCGGCCGCGGCGTCGGCCCGCGCCGTCGCAGCGTCGATTTCTAAGGCACTCGTATCGAGTTGCGCGAGCGTTTGACCAGCGACGACCGGTTCGCCGACGGTCACGGCGATATTCGCAATCAGACCGGAGCCGGCAAAGGACAGCTTCGCTTGGCTTCCCGCGGGCGCGCCGATCCGGCCCGCCGCGTTGACGCGGACGACGAAGGGCCCAAAGATCGCTTTAGCGGTATCGACCGACGGCGCACTGTCGGCGGCGTCCGCATGGACGCCTGCGGGATGGGAGCGCGACAAGATAACGAAAACGATCGCAACGATCGCGACGGCGGCCGCGGCAAGGGTGCGAACGACTCGCGTATTCATAGCCCTACTCTTCCCAGGCACGACGTTGCGCTTCATAGTCCAACCTCGATATCGAGCGTCGCTCGAGCCTTCTCCAAATCGTAGAGAGCGGAAAGCTCATCCACGACTGCCTGGGAATACGACAGTCGCGCGAACGTCACCTCAAAGCTCGACGACGCTCCATTTCGGTAGCCGGTTTGCGTCGCGCGAAGCTCCGTCTCAGCGGCTTGCCGCGCGCGCGTCGTAGCTACGGCGGCGCGATCCGCAGCTCCGAGCGTCCGCGCCGACGAGGCCACGTCGAGAAAGATTTGGCGCTCGGTGGCAGCCGCTTTCGTTTGCGCCTCGAGCGCGCGCGCCTCGGCGACCTTGACGCGATTGCGATTGGCCGCGCCGAAGGGAATCGTCAACTGCGCGTTGATCGTCGGGGCGTTGATCGGCACGTCGGAGTCCGTCCCGACGAGATAGCCGGCGCTGAGCGTAAGTAAGGGGAAACCCGCTGCACGAGCGCTACGAATGGCGGCGCGCGCGGCGTCTCCCGCGAGCCTCGCCGAGATCAACTCGGGCCTTCGGGCACGTGCCAGCGCGATGACGGCCTGCGGATCCGTCAGGGTCGGATTCACTCGCGGAAATTGAGTCGGCGCGGTCGCGGCGAGGGTCTGTTCCGGCGTCGTCGCCTCGACCTCGAGCGCCCCGGCGGCATTGAGATCGGCGGCCGTGGCCGTCTCGACATCGGCGGTCGCCTTGGCCGCGGCGACTTCCGCCCGGACGACGTCGAGACGCGGTGCGTCGCCGCTGCTCGCGCGAACTCGAGCCGCCCGTAATTGCGACGCGGCAAGCGTCAAGGCGTCGCGGCGCGCCTGTGCGACCGCCCGCGCCTTGAGCGCGTCGAAGTAGAGACCCACGACTTTGACGCGTTCCGTCGCGACGGCCGCCGCCAGGTCCGCCTGAGCGGCCGCAAACGCGAACGCCGCTTCGCGGACGGCCGGCGAATGGGCGACGAAGTCGCCGACGGTGACTTGAATGCCGGTCGTTATCTGCCGCGAGATGATATTGGGGCCTGGCGGATTGCCTTGCGGAGCCTGGACGTAATTCGCTATTAGCGACGGGGCAATACCCGAACGCGCTGCCGCCAGCGCGAACTGACTTTGCAGCAGTCGGTAGCGCGCGCCCGCAACGTCGGGGGAGATCGCCAGAGCCGCTTCCTCGGCACTCCCGATCGTCAAGCCGGCGAAGACGAGCGGGCGCGGCAGCGTTCGCACCTCTCGGAATGGGACGATGCGCCCGCTTCCGTTTCGCGATGGAGCGGCGCCGGAGCGGGGCGTACCCGGGGCCGTAGTCGCCCCACCGCTGGGAGCAAGCGACCCGGCCGCAGGAAAGATGGCCGACGGAGCGGCCGACGCGCTCGAGCGCGCCGGACTCGCGAGGGGCGCGGGGAAGCTCGGGCCCGCGGAGGGCGCGACACGGCCGGCGGGTGCCGCAGAAGGCGCTGCCGGCGGTGCCGTCCCCGGCGTCGCCGGCGTAATTCCGGTCTTCGGTTGCACGGGCGTCGTCTGCGCCACCGCCGGGGCGCCTAGCGCCATCAATGCGAGCGTCAGTCCGACGACGGGAACGGATGCACGGGACCCTCTCACATAGACGTTCCGGGGCGCGCCAGAGAGGGGGCGTCAGCGCGGTACGCCGGCGTTCCCGCTACCGACGGTACGACGCTCGGCGCAACCGCGAAAAGAGCCAAGAGAACGGCAGTGGTGACGGCGGCGGCGCGCCGCACCGTCGAACGTCGGGCGCGTGCGCCGCCACTGAAAGCGGCATACAGCACGGGAATGACGACGAGGGTGAAGAGCGTCGAGGTCGAGAGCCCGCCGATGACGGCGATGGCGAGCGGCTTTTCCATTTCGCTGCCCGACCCCAGCCCGAGCGCCAGCGGGAAGAGCCCACCGATAGCCGCGAGCGTGGTCATGACGATCGGACGCAGACGCGTTTTCCCCGCTACGACCAGTGCCGACGTCACGTCATCTCCGGCCATACGCCGTTTGTTGGCGACGTCGATCAGCAGGATACCGTTCTTGACGACGATCCCGACCAGCATCAACAAGCCCATGAACGACGAGACGTTGAATGGAGTCCCGGTAGCGAAAAGTCCCAGGGCTACGCCGATCAATGCCAACGGAATCGTCATCAGAATAACGAGCGGCAGGCGGAACGAACCGAAGGTGGCGAGCATGACGGCGAATACCAGGACGATGGCAACGCCGAGAACGGTCATGAATTCGCGGAACGACGATTGCTGCGCTTCGTATTGGCCGCCGATCCTTACCGAATAACCGGGCGGCAAGCCGAGCGACGCGATCGAGTGTTTGATGAGATCGATGACGGAGGATAGCGGCACGTTCTCGATATTGGCCGTAACGCGAACGAGCCGTTGACTATTCTCTTCGTTGACCTCGCTCGCAAGGACCGGTTTTCCGACCCCCGCTAGCGCTCCGATCGAAGTCAGGCCGCCTTTCGTGCTGAGCGACTGCGACGAAAAATCGCCGCTTCCGAGCGCCGCTCCGACGCGCACGCGTACCGGCAGCAGCGTTACGCCGGCGGAAACTTGCGTCGCGACCGTGCCTTGCGTTCGCGCAGAAAGCGCGTCGGCTAATTCCGTCGACCCGACGCCGAGCGTCGCTAGGTGCGCTTGGGCCGGCGTGATGTTGCGGGTGGGATCGTCGTAAATAACGCCGGCGTTGGGGTCGACGACGCCCTTTATTTTCGATATCGAGTCGGCGAGCTTCCCGGCGAAGTCGACGAGCCTCGACTGTTCGGGACCGATGAGCGAGATCGAGATCGGCGTCGGCGAACCGGAAAGATCGTTCAACTGATCTTCCAAAATCTGATGGAAGTCCAGGTCGGCGGCGGGTATTACGGCGTTGATTTGATCGCGAAGCCGCTTCGAGATCTCCTCGTACGAGTCACGCTTGCCGCTTTTGAGCGTAATGCGGATCGTTCCGGTGTTGGGCTGCGTCGGCGAATAGCCGTTGGTGTCGATTCCGGTAATGCGTCCATCCGCCGCGACCGCGGGATCGGCTGCCATGATGCGCTCCATCGCGGACGCTGCGGAGTCCGTCGCAGCGAGCGTCGTACCCGTCGGCATCTTGTAAGCCATTTCGAATTTGCCCTCGTCCATCTTCGGCAAGAAGTCGCTGGGCAAAGCTTTGAGTAACACGACCGTTACGACTAGGACGAGCGCCGCCCCCATGAAGACGAAGCCGCGATGTCCGAGGGCATAGCGCAAGACGGGTTCGTAGCGCCGCGCGAGCGTACCGCCGCCTTCACCCGAGCCATGCTCGTTTTTTAGAAGGGCGCTGGCGAGAACGGGAGCGACGAAGAGGGCGAGACTGAGCGACACGAGCAGCGACGCGCTGAGCGTAAAGGCGAGCGCGCGAAAGAAGTAACCGGTGACGCCCGTGAGCAGCGCCAGCGGAACGAACACGACGACCGTCGTCAGCGTCGAGGCGAGCATCGGAACCGCCAGTTGCGAGATCGATACGGCGACGGTTTCGCGGCGATCGCGATCCGGAAACTCTGCGAGGTTGCGCGCGATGTTTTCGATGACGACGATGGTATCGTCGATGATCAAACCGACCGCTACCGCAAGACCGCCGACGCTCATCAAGTTGAGGGTCAAGCCCGAGCGCTCGAGCACGAAGATCGCAATCGACATAGCGAGGGGAATCACGGCCGCCGCGACGACGGTCATACGCCAACTGCGCAGGAAGAAGTAAATGACGATGATCGCGAGCAGCGCGCCGATCAAGATCGCGTCACGTAACGATGTCTGCGAATCCACGATCAGCGTCGTCTGGTCCCAAACGTTGGTGACCTTGATATCCGAAGGCAGCCGCGAACGGACGCTATCGAAGCGCCCTTTGAAAGATTTCGCCATGACGACCGCGTCGGCACCGGCCAGCGCGTAAGCGTTGATGATTACAGCGTGTTCGCCGCGGGTCGCAGCTTGGTTCGCGGCCGGCGCGACGCCCAGGCGAATCGTACCGAGCGAACCCAGCGGAACCGTCGTGTTGTTTTTCAGCGGAATTCCGAGCGCCGCCATCGAGCGCACGTCGTGCAGTTGCGCGTCGACGATGAGCACTTGCCGCTGATACCGTTGTTCGGTGGAACCGACCGCCGTGACGTTATTTGCTTCCGCGACCGCAGCGACAACGTCGCCTGCCGAGAGGCCGACCGCCGAGAGCCGGCTCGGATCCAAATCGACGTGGTATTCGACCGTCGGGCCACCGATCACGAGCACTTTGCCGAGCCCCGGCGTACCGTAAAATGCCGGTACGATCGTGCGCTGGGCGATCTGGCGCAACACGGCTTGGGAGATGGCTCCCGAGGTCAGCGCGTAAGAGACCACCGGTTCGGCGTTCGGGGTTACGATTTGCGCCGTTATATTTTTGGCCGCCGGGATGTCGCCTCGGGCGCTGGAGATCGCGCCTTGCACGTATTGCTGGTCGACGCGCGGATCGGTACTGGGATCGAACTCGGCGATGAGCTCGGACGCGCCTTGAGACGATGTCGACCGAACTCGCAGGATCGAAGGCAAGGTTTGCAGCGCCGCCGACAACGGCAACGTTACGGCGATGCGAACGCGCTCCGGCGGAAGATCGCCGGCCTCCGCAACGACGTCGATTCGAGAAAAGCTCATCGTCGGAAAGATACTCTGCGGCGCGACCAAGTACGAATGGACGCCCAGAATGGCCAGCACGACCACCAGAAAGATGACCATCTTGGCGCGGCCGAGAGCGAAGTTTCCAAAACTCACGTTAAACGGCTGCCGAATGATACTGCTGGGACGAAGCCTCTTTGAGCACGTACCCGACTCCGCGCCGGGTAACGATTCCAACGTGACTCCCGGCAAGTTTTTTTCGGACGCGATGCACGTAGATCTCGATCGCATTGGGATGCGCTTCATCTTCGTAACCGAACACACTCATGGCTAGCGACGTCTTGCGAATCGTCACTCCCGCTCGAAACATGAGCGTTTCCAGGACCGACTGTTCGCGCGGCGTCAGGGCCAGCGGCACCTCGCCCAAGAAAAATTGGCGGCTGTTGCTGTCGAGCTTGAGTTCGCCACAACGTATCATCGGATTTTTGTGGAAATTCGCGCGCCGCAATTGCACGCGGATACGAGCGGTAAGCTCCGCGATATCGAACGGCTTTGCAATGTAGTCGTCGGCACCGGCGTTCAGCCCTGAAATACGTCCGTCGAGCGTATCGTTGGCGGCGAGGACGATGACCGGTATGGCATTCCCGCCGGCACGCAGTTCGCGTATGATTTCCAGCCCGTCGTCTTGCGGGACGACGACCTCGAAAATGACCAACGCGTACTCCTCGGTGCCGAGGGCGTGTTTGGCATCTTCGCCCGAGTACACGGAATCGATCGCATAATTCTCCAGCCGCAGCGCTTTGGCGAGCCACCCCGACAATTTCCGATTACTCTCGAACAGCAAGATCCGCATGCATCGCTCCATCAACTACAACGTCGCAAGCTGCGACGACCACTACGCTACTCTACGGCTGCCAATGAAGAATTTGGACAACGAACCGGTGTGCGATTCGACTTTGACGCGGGGCCGTTTACGGCGGACTCCGGGCGCTCCGGCAGAAGCGACGCCCGCGGCAGCGCCACGCTTCCGCCCGAGCGCCGGAGCATGCTCGAACCTACTTCGGCGACATGTAGTTGAACTTACGAAGCACCGCTTGACCTTTCGAACCCTGGACCAGGTCGACCAAGTCTTCGGCGAGCTTGGCGTTTTTGGCGTTCTTCGTAACGGCCATGTTATACGTCGAAACGACGTTGAGTTTATCTTCGATCGGGATCATGAAATACTTCGCGTCGTTTTTGTCCGACTGAAAAGCGATCGCGGCATTCGCGGCCCCGCCCACGGCCGCGACGACGTCGCTACCCTTCTCCGCTTGGACCTTCACGTTGTCGCGGACGGCTTTGACGAACTCGAAGCCATACGCGCCGGCGCCATTCTGTATGACTTGGCTCGCAAGTTTACCGACCGCCGAACCGGGCGTTCCGATAGCGAGCTTGATGCCCGGATTGCCTAAGTCTTTGAGCGCGTGGATCTTCGCCGGATTACCTTTGGGGACGAGAATGATCTCTTTGTTACGGAGAACGGGCGTCGTCGGACCGAGCAGATTTGCTTCCTTATCGGTCGTCGAACTACCGACGAGCACGACGTCGGCCTCCCCCTGTTCGTCGACGATCTTGCCGATCTCCGCGCCGCCGAGATAGCTCGCTTTCACCGTCACGCCTTTGTGCTTATTCTGAAAATCTTTGATGATTTCCGTAAAGGCGGCTTTAGCGTTCGAGGCGACGAGTGCCACGACTTCCGTGGGGGCAGCAGTGCTCGGCTTTGGGGACGTGATGGCGACCAACATGAATGCGCCAATACCGGCGATTTTTAGCGAATGACTGCGCATGCAGACCTCTTTCATAGGGAAACGAAGTTCGACAATAGCTAAGTAGCGGCCGTCATAGACGACGCGATTGGTGCGGTGACGTTACCTTCTCTTTCGATCTCTCTGCGCCGAAGGGGGCGCAGCACGCCGATTGCCATAACAGCCGCTACGAGGTTGAACGCAGCTGCGATGAGAAGCGTCGCGGTCCAATTTCCCGTGGCGGCGGTGATGACGCTCGCGAGCGGGACGAGCAACGCCGCCGTCCCCTTTGCCGTATAGAGCATCCCGTAGTTCGTCGTCGCGAACTTCTGTCCGAAGTGATCGCGCGTCGTGGCCGGGAAGATACTGTAGATTTCGCCCCATGCGAAAAACACGACGCCGGAGAGTAACACGAAAGAAACCGGCGTCGTCCCAAATTTCATCAGGGCGAAGATACCGATGCCTTCCAACAGGAAAGCCGCGAACATGGTGTTCTCGCGACCGATCCGGTCGGAGATGAAGCCGAGCAACGGCCGCATTATGCCGTTCATGATGTTGTTGAGCGAGAGCGCGTACGTCAGTGCCACTGCCGTGATACCGAAGATGGTAACCGGTATGTTGTCGATGTAATAGTCTTTAGCGATCGATCCGAGCTGCGCCACTGCCGTCAAGCCGCCCGACGCGACGAGCACGAACATAACGTACATCACCCAGAAGACCGGCGACTTCAGCGTTTCCGGCGGCGTATATTCGCGGTGCCCTACCAAGACGTTCGGGTTCACCGGACTCTTTTCAGCAGGGCGTGATTTCGGCGGCGTCACTAAGAACATCGCGGCGATGAGAATAACGACGCCTTGAATGAGACCGAACGTCGAGAACGTTTGCTGATAGCCGGCAGACTTGATCATCATCGTAAGCGGAATGACCGTCACTGCTGCGCCCGCGCCGAAACCGGCCGAGGTCAGACCGGCGGCGAGGCCACGGCGGCCGGAAAACCACTTGAGAGCGTTTCCGATGCACGTGCCGTACACGATGCCGGCACCGACGCCGGCCAGCGCACCACCGAGGTAGAGAACCCCGAGCGAATTAGCATGGGCGTCGACGATCCACGCGAGTCCCGCTACGACGCCGCCGACGGCTACCATGACGCGCGGCCCGTATCGATCGACCAGCGCGGCTTCGAACGGGACCAACCACGTTTCCACGACGACGAAAATCGTAAACGACACTTGAATCGCGGCGCGACCCCAACCGTGTGCCGCTCCGATGGGATCGACGAATACGGTCCAACCGTATTGAAGGTTGGCGATCATCGCCATACAGATAACGCCAAAAACCAGCTGAAGCCACGGGTTGCTCAGGGGTGAGGCCGACGGTGCCGAATCGCCCGTCCCGGCCATTGAAGACGCCATTTCACGACCCTCCTTGAAAAATTTCGCTATGCCAACTCGTCGACCTCATAAGAGGCCGGCTCCGCGCGCCCAACGGTACTTCGCCCCGACGACGGCCACCGGTGTCTCCGTATTGTACGGATAGGCAGGTATGCCGTGGTCGAAGAGATACTCGCTCGCTTCTTCCACTTCGACGTCGCCTGCGAGCGACGCCACGACCGGCTTGTCGATGCCGCGCGCGCGGAACTCGGCGACGACTTCGCTGACCAGCTTCGCGAAGACCATAGGCGGGGTGACGATCGTGTGCCAGTAACCCAAAACCAGCGCGTGGATGCGATCGTCTTCCAAACCCAAGCGGATCGTATTCTGATACGTGAGCGGCGGTTCGCCGCCCGTGATGTCGACCGGATTTCCGGACGCACCAAAGGGCGGGATGAACTTCTTGAACGCCTCGTCGAGGTCGGGCGGAAATTTCATCAGCGAAAGACCGGCATCCACGCACGAGTCCGATAGCAAGACGCCCGAGCCGCCGGCACCCGTGATGATGACGACGTTCTCGCCTTTGGGAGTCGGCAGGATCGGCACCGCGCGCGCGAAGGCGAGCATCTCGCTCAGACCGCGCGCCCGGATGACGCCGCTCTGGCGCAACACGCTATCGTAAACCGCGTCGTTTCCGGCGAGCGCACCGGTATGCGAACTCGCCGCACGCGCGCCGAGATCGGTGCGGCCGGCCTTGAGCACGATCACCGGTTTCTTCTTCGAGACGCGCTTGGCGGCAATGGAAAAAGCGCGGCCGTCTTTGAGATCTTCCATGTGCATCGCGATGGCTTTCGTCGCATCGTCCTGCTCGAAGAACGTCAGCAGATCGTGTTCGGCGATGTCGGCCTTATTTCCGAGGCCGACGATGGCCGAGACGCCCATCTTCGCCGAACGGCTGAAGCCGATGATCGCCATACCGACGCCGCCGCTCTGCGACGATAACGCCACGCTGCCCTTCACGTCGTACGGCGTACAGAACGTCGCGCACAGGTCCTTGGGCGTGTAGTAAAAGCCGTAGATATTCGGCCCCATCAACCGAACGCCATATTTTTTCCCGATGGCGACGATCTCTTCTTGACCCGCTTCGTTGCCCGTTTCGGCAAAGCCGGAGGGAATGAGCACCGCGCCCGGGATCTTCTTCTCGCCGACTTCGGTCAGCGCGGCGGCTACGAATTTCGCCGGGATCGCGAAAATCGCGACATCGACGTCGCCCGGGATATCTTTAACGCTGGCGTACGCTTTGCGTCCGAGAATCTCATCGGCTTTCGGATTGATCGGGTAGATCTGGCCTTTGTATCCGCCGTTGATGAGGTTCTTCATCACCGAATTACCGATCTTACCGGCCTCGGTCGAGGCGCCGATGACGGCCACCGAATCGGGGCGCATCAGCCGGTTCATCTTCTCGAGGATATCTTCGTCGGAGCGCCGCTCGCGCGCTTTCGGTGCGTCGAAATCGACCAGAATACGGACGTCGACGGCGGTCGCGTCGCGCGGCGTTGCGAACACCGGATTTAGATCGACTTCGCTGATTTCCGGGAAGTCCGAGACGAGCGCGGAGACGTTTTCGATGATGCTCGCCAGCGCGTCCCGATTCACGGGCTCGGAACCACGCACGCCTTTGAGCATCTCGGCGGCGGCGATACCGTCGAGCATGGAAAGGCCATCCTCACGCGATGCCGGCGCTAAGCGGAACGTCACGTCTTTGAGTACTTCGACGAGCACGCCGCCGAGCCCGAAGGCGACCAGCTTCCCGAAACTCGGATCGGTCACGGCGCCGACGATGACTTCTTGAGCACCGCTCGCCAACATCTGCTGGACTTGCACGCCGCTGATCTGCGCGTCGCTTTTGTAAGCCTTCGCGCTCTTAACGATCTTTTCGAAACCGGCGCGGACGCCGGCGGCATCGGCGACGCCGACGAGGACGCCGCCCGCCTCGGTTTTGTGCAAGATATCCGGCGATACGATTTTCAGGACGACCGGATAGCCCATCTTATCGGCAAGCGCGACGGCCGCGTCCGCGCTCTCGCCGAGCCCTTCCTGCGGCACGGGGATGCCGTACGCGTCCGCCACGATTTTGGCTTCGGGCGCGGAAAGCGATTGGCGCTGCTCGCTCTTGACCCGCGATAAAATATCTCTTACCGCGGTTTGATTTCTCGAAGTTCGTTCCAGTAACACGTTACGCTCCTACAACACGCCGGCAGTTTGAAGTTCTTGTACGCTCGCTCCGTCGTGCCCGATCTCGCGCAGGATCTCTTCGGAATGCTGTCCGAGCGATGGCGACGCGACGATCGACACCGGAGTATCCGAGAGGACGAGCGGGCATCCGACCGTCTTGAAGGCACCGCGCTCGGGATGCTCGACCGTCGCGATCATGCCGCTAGCGTTGAGAGATGGATCGTCGATGAGATCTTGCGTGCTCAGAATCGGCCCGCACGGAACGTCGATCGAATTGAGCTTTTCGAGTACTTCGAACTTCGTATGGTTTTTGGTCCACTGCTCGACCACGCCGAAGACCTCGTCGAGGTGAGGCAGACGCGCCTCGGGCGTCGCATAAGCGGGATCGGTAACCAGTTCCGGGCGATCCATCAATTTCGCCAGCGGTGCCCAGACTTGCGGCTGGATGATGACGTACACGTAGTCGTTTTCACCGCCGCCCCTGGTCTTTACCGCAGCACCGGGCTGCCCGCCGCCCGAAGCGTTGCCCGAGCGCGGAACGTAGTCGCCGAACGTTTTGTTGGGATATTCCGTAAGCGGGCCCGCTGCCAAACGCTGCTGATCGCGAATCTTCACCCGGCAGAGATTGAGCACGGAATCTTGCATCGCCACTTCGACGCGCTGACCGCGTCCGGTATGCGTCCGTTGGTACAAGGCCGCTAAGATCGCCGCGACCATATGGATGCCACTGCCGGAATCGCCGATCTGCGAGCCCGTGCTCGTGGGCGGACCGTCTTCCCAACCCGTCGTGCTCATCGAGCCGCCCATCGCTTGCGCGACCGTCTCGTACGCTTTGAAATCGACGTACGCGCCGGGCCCGAAGCCCTTTATCGAAGCGTAACTGATGCGCGGGTTGAGCTTCTGAATCGCTGCCCACGTGAAGCCCTGACGATCGAGCGCACCGGGCCCGAAGTTCTCGACCAAGACGTCGCAATGGCGGATCAGCTTGCGGAAAATTTCTTTGCCCGCTTCCGATTTCGTATTCAACGTCATGCTGCGCTTGTTGCAGTTCAACATGGTGAAGTACAGGCTATCGACGCCGGGCTTATCGCGCAATTGCCCGCGCGTGATGTCGCCGCGCCCGGGCAGCTCGACTTTGATCACATCCGCGCCCAGCCACGCCAAGATCTGCGTGCACGATGGACCGGCCTGGACGTGCGTCATATCGAGCACGCGCACGCCGTCGAGCGCCGGCCGGACGGCCTTGCCGTTTTCTTTACCGTTGGTATTCATTCATCGTTTCCTCCGGCGTGATTCGTACATCGTTTAGTTTTCAGTGCCCGGCGCGCATGCCGACATGGGTGACCGGCCCAGAGCGTTTGTTTTCGAGGGCCCGCTTCAGCATCCCCGGAATCTCGCTCGTGCGGTCGGCGACGGGTACGCCTGCGGCCGCGAAGGCCGCGAGTTTGCTCGCCGGCGTTCCGGTCGAACCGGAAATGATCGCGCCGGCATGGCCCAGGCGTTTACCCGCAGGTGCCGAGCGCCCGCCGATGAACGCGACCACCGGCTTATCCGGCATCGCAGTCGCGATAAAAGCCGCGGCGTCTTCCTCGTCCGAGCCGCCGATTTCACCGCACACCACGACGGCGTCCGTTTCGTTATCTCGCGCAAAGAGCCGTAAACAGTCCACGAACGTCGTACCGATGATCGGGTCGCCGCCGATGCCGACACAGGTCGATTGCCCAAGCCCCGCTTTCGAGAGCGCATCGACGATCTCGTACGTGAGCGTACCGGAGCGCGAGATAACGCCGATGCTTCCGCGCTTGAATATATGACTTGGCATGATGCCGACCAACGCTTCGCCGGGGGTCACGATCCCCGGACAATTCGGGCCGATGATGCGCATGTTCGCGGTTGCGGCGGTCACCCGCAGCATGTCGTGCACCGGGATGCCCTCGGTGATGCAGACCGCGAGGGAAATTCTCGCATCGTATGCTTCCAGCAGCGCATCGGTTGCAAAGAGGGGCGGTACGAAGATAACGCTATGGGTCGCGCCGGTCGCATCGACGGCGTCTTTGACCGTATCGAAAACCGGCAGGCCGTCCGCGACGCTGGTGCCCCCTTTGCCCGGCGTAACGCCGCCGACGACGTTCGTGCCGTACGCAACCATGCGCTGCGTGTGGAAGAGGCCCTCGCGTCCGGTAATGCCTTGCACGACGACCTTCGAGCTCGCATTCAACAGAATGGCCATCGGTTAAGCGCTCGCTAACACAACGGCACGCGACGCACCTTCGTCCATCGATTCCACCGGGTTCATCCCGGCCGCAGCTAAGATTTCGCGGCCTTCTTTTTCGTTCGTACCCGTTAGCCGGACGACGAGCGGTACTTTGCGAACGTCGTCACCTTCGAGCGCCTCGACGATTCCGAGCGCGACTTGATCGCCGCGCGTGATCCCGCCGAAAATATTGATGAACATGGCTTTGACGCGCGGATCGGACACGACGAGGTTGTAACTCTTCTTGACGAGATCGGCCTTAGCGCCGCCGCCGATATCCAGGAAGTTCGCCGCCTCGCCGCCGGCGTTTTTGATCGCGTCCATCGTGCCCATGCCGAGGCCCGCGCCGTTCGCGATGACGCCGATCGACCCGGCGAGCTTCGCGTAATTCGAACTGCCGAGCCCGATCGCGAGCGCCGCGGTTTGATCTTCGTCCGTCGGCATGGCGGTGTTCCAGGCGGCTATCTCGGGATGTCGCGAGAGGCCGTTATCGTCGAGTTCGACTTTCGCGTCGGAGGCGTACACGGCGCCGTCGACGGTCAGCACGAGCGGATTGATTTCCACGAGGGTCGCGCCGTATCGCATGAACGTCTCGTATAACGCGCCGACCACGCCGGGAAAACTCTTGCGGTACCCCTCGGGAAGTTTCGCGCGGAACGCGAGTTGCCGTGCGACGTAGGGCGAAAAGCCGACGTTGGGATCGATCCAGTATTTCGCGATCGCCTCCGCATGGTGCTCGGCGACTTCTTCGATGTCCATGCCGCCCTGCGAACTCACGATCACGACGGGCCGCTTGGTGGCCCGATCGATCGTGATCGAAACGTACGCCTCGCTCGCTATGGCGAGCTTCTCCTCGACGAGCAGCGATTTCACGCGCTCTCCATCGACGTTTTGTGCGTTGCGAATGACCAGTTGCAACAGCCGTTCCGCCAGCTCTCTGGCTTCGCGAGCATCGTCCGTAAACTTGATCCCGCCGGCTTTACCGCGACCGCCGACGAGGACTTGGCTTTTTAGCACCCACGAACCCGGGTGTGCCGTAACGAACGCGGCGACGTCAGCCGGGGTTTGCACGTGCTCTCCGCGCGGAACCGGAATGCCGGCGCGCCTGAAAAGTTCTTTGCCCTGATATTCCATCAGTCTCAAAAGGCGCGCTCCTTAAAGAAGCAGCGTGGAGATTCGAAAGGCTGAGCCCCTTGGCGCCACTCCTATCTGCATCGACGTGTATGTGGCATACCAGCTTGCGTAGAGGGGACGATAGCGAACTACGTCCCGCTTGTAAAGGTTCCGCGGAGAACTTTTCCGTGACGATCGTCACTGACAATAGGCATCTGTAGACGATTCTCACCTATCGGCAAACTTCGCGCCGCGCTGCGGTCAGCCTAAGTACGTTGCGTTGAGATTGACGTGGTCCGCGAGATCCAGGGCGTGCTCGCGAACGAGACGTTCGGCGAGATCGGCATCGCGTGCCTCGAGAGCTTCAATGATTTCCATGTGATGTTTGATCGAACGCTCGAAGCGCCGATCTTCTGCAATCGTCTTATGGCGGATGGCGCGCATATGCACGAATAACGTCTTCGCCGTCTCGTACAGGGTCGCACATTTGGAAAGCTCGAGGATGCGCTGGTGGAAGGCGAGGTTTGAATCCGAATACTCATCGATGTGCGTTTCGACGGCAACTCCGTCCTGGTTGAAGGTTGCGAAGATGTCACGTAGCGACGCGATCTCTCCATCGCTCGCGTGCTCGACGACCATCCGCGCCGCAAAGCTTTCGAGGGCCGCCCACACCGTAATGATTTCGACGATCTGGCGCTTGGTCTTGCGGACGACGAAGACGCCGCGCCGGGGAACGTTTTTTACGATGCCGTCATTTTCGAGACGCAGCAGTGCTTCACGAATCGGCGTTCGGCTGACTCCCAAAACTTGCGCGAGGTGCCGTTCGTCGAGACGGACTTCCTGGGTCGAATCGTAGATATACATATCGGCAATCGCATCGCGCAGCGCTTCGTACGCTTTCAGGCGAAACGTGAAGTCCGTTTCCAGTGGGGATATCCGAAGTGAGGCGCCGTTCATCTATGCGCGAGCTAACGTGCCCGGTCGGCGCGGCTGCTTTTCATAGTGATGGTATACCACTCTATCCCGGGCGGGGCCATCGTTTCGTATCGAATTTCTGCGCACCTCACGGAAACGTGAAGCTACTCGAAACGGTTTTCGAGCGTGCCGATGCCCTCGATCGAAACTGCGATCGTACTGCCCGGTTTCATGCGGCCGGCCCCGATGGACGTGCCACAAGCGATCACGTCACCGGGATACAGGGTCATATCGTGCGAGAGCCGGCTCACGACCTCGAGCGGTTTAATCGTCATATCGCTGACGGGAATGTGCTGGCGCTCGACGCCGTCGAGCGTCGTCCGGATGGTAAGCTCTTCGGGCACGAGACCGGTGACGACGACGGGACCAAACGCGCCGAAGGTATCGAAGCTCTTCGCGCGCGACCACTGTGCGAACGAAGAATCGGCGTCGAGCACGTCGATCGCCGTCACGTCGTTCACGCAGGTATATCCGAATATCGCTTCCCCAGCTTCACGTACGTCGATGCCATGGCACCTTTTGCCGATCACGATGCCGAGCTCGCCTTCGAAGACTACGCGGCCGTCGTAGAATTTCGGCTTCCGAATCGTTTCCCCCGACGCCAAAAACGAGTTCGCCGCCTTGAAAAGATAGAGCGGGTGCGCCGGCTTGGAAAGTTTGAGCTTGGCGGCGAGCGCATCGAAATTATTCCACAGCGCTATCATCTTCGTCGGCACCGTCGGCGTGAGCACACGCACCGACTTCAGTGGTAACGTGCGCGCCGTCGGCTGCGCCGTGCCGGCCAACATATCGCCCTCGTAAACCGCAACCGTATCGCCCAGCACGGCGCCAAAGCCTTGAACTCCCGCATATTCGAACCGCAACCAGCATCGCACGAGCGAGCACCTCCGGGAACGGCGTTAGTACGCCGGGTGCGGCAGTTCTCATCCTTTCGAGAGGCGGAGCGTAAGCACACTCACAGGCGCGCTCGCCGCTTCGGCGTAAAATTAAAGGCGTGCATCAACTCAATATCGTGACGGCGTTTCTGGCGGGTCTGCTCTCCTTCGTGTCTCCCTGCGTGCTGCCGCTGGTGCCGAGCTACCTCTCCTTCCTGACCGGCACGAGCCTCGAAGATCTCAAAGCGGAGACGACGGCGGAAGCCAAAGCCCGCGTGCTGCTGCACGCGCTGGCGTTCATCGCCGGCTTCACCGTTGTCTTCATTGCGATCGGGCTCAGCGCGAGCGCGATCGGCGGCGTCTTCACGAATAATAAACGCCTGGTCGAGATATTCGGCGGTGTGGTGATCGTCGTGCTGGGCCTGCAGATGATGGGCGTGTTGAAAATTCCGGCGCTGATGATGGATAAGCGCCGCCATCTGGTTGCGAAGAAACAGTCGTTCTGGATCTCATTTTTGGTCGGCCTCGGATTTGCGGCGGGCTGGTCGCCGTGCATCGGACCGATTCTATCGGGGATCATCTTGCTCGCCTCGCAAGAAAAAATTCCGCAAGCGACGTTCCTGCTCTTCGTCTACTCGATGGGCCTGGCGATCCCGTTCCTGATCACGGCGGCGGCGATCACGCAATCGCTCGGCGCGCTCGATAAGATCAAGCGTTACCTGCCGGCCATCGAAGCGACGTCGGGCGCCGTGCTCGTCGCGACGGGACTCGTCGTCGCCTTCGATCAGTTCGCGCGCGTCGCGGGCTTCTTCTATCAATACGTCAAACCGCCGAGCCTCTGATGGTGCGCTTATGGCTTGCGGCGATTGCCGCTTTCGGGCTCGACCAAATGGCGAAAAATTTCGTCGTCGGAACCTTCGCTCCGGGCGAGAGCCGTATCGCGATTCCGCGCCTTCTCTATTGGACGTTCGTGCAGAACCGTCGCGGCGCGTTCGGCCTCTTCGGCTCACAGGCGTGGGTGCTCGTAGCGATGGCACTGATCGTGCTGGCGGTGTTCTGGTTCGCTTTCCGAGACGCGGCCGCGCGCTCGTATCTGGTGCAAATCGCCTTCGGCGGCATCGTCGGCGGCGCGCTCGGCAACGTCGTCGACCGCTTCCACTACGGCTACGTCGTGGATTTCATCGATCTGCGCTGGTGGCCCGTTTTCAATGTGGCCGATTCGTGCATCTCGATCGGCGTCGTGTTGCTCGTCCTCGCCTCCCTGCGCAGGCAAGACACGGGCGCGCGCGTCGAGACGGCGCGATAGAGACGTTGCGCAGCGCTCACACCGTTAGCGAAAGCGAAGCGGGTGCCCGCTGCGACGTGGCGATCGCCCGCGCAACGGGAGCGTCGCGCGGAGCCGTCGCGGATGCGATCCGCGCGGGCAACGTGCGGCTCAACGGTTCGTTACCGAAGCAAGCGACACCCGTCGTAGCGGGCGACGTCCTGGAGTTCGCGATCGCGCCGCGCGTGCCGCTCGACGCGAAACCCGAAGAGATCGCGCTCGCTATCGCGTTCGAAGACGACGCGCTGCTGGTCGTCGATAAGCCCGCCGGCATGGTCACGCATCCCGCCCACGGTGCGCGCGACGGCACGCTCGTCAACGCGTTGCTCGCACACGTCGCGAACCTGCCGGGCGATCCGTTGCGGCCGGGACTCGTCCACCGGCTCGATCGCGACACGTCGGGTCTGCTCGTCGTCGCGAAAACCGAAGCGGCGCTTTCAGCACTGGGCAAAGCGATGATGCGCCGCGCGATCGAACGCACGTATCTGGGCCTCGTCACCGGTATTCCGGCGCACCCCAAAGGCACGATCGACGGCGCCATGGGGCGGGATCCGCATAACCGGCTCAAGCATGCGATTCGCGCCGACGGCAAACCCGCCGTCACGCACTACGAAGTACGCGAACGCATGAGCGGGGCCGCGGAGTGCGCGTTCGTGCTTGAAACCGGGCGCACGCATCAGATCCGCGTGCACATGCTGGCCCTCGGCTACCCGATCTTCAACGATCCGCTCTACGGCAAGATCGATCCGCGCGTCGACCTTCCCGGCCAAGCGCTGCACGCATGGCGGCTCGGTTTCAAGCATCCGACGACGGGCGAACCGCTCGCTTTCGAAACGCCACCGCCGCACGACTACGTGGCGGCAGTCGAGGCGTTGCGCGCGCGCGCGTGACGGTCTCCGCGCCGTCCCCGACCTTTACGCTGCACGCGAGCGACGGAGCGGCCCGGCGCGGTACGCTTTCGCTCGGGCACGGCGACGTGGAGACGCCCGCCTTCATGCCGGTCGGGACGGCTGCGACGGTAAAAGGTTTGACGCCGGACGATTTGCGCGCTTTCGACACGCGAATCGTTCTGGCGAATACGTACCATCTGTGGCTGCGCCCGGGGCGAGAAACGATCGAGGCGCTGGGCGGCTTGCACGCGTTCATGCGCTGGGACCGCAACATCCTAACCGATAGCGGCGGCTTTCAAGTTTTTTCCCTCGAAGCGCGGCGCGAACTTTCCGATACGGGCGTGCGCTTTCGCTCGCATCTCGATGGCAGCGAGCACGAGTTCACGCCCGAAAACGTCGTCGCGTTTCAAGAAGCGCTCGGCGTCGATATCGCCATGGCGCTCGACGTCTGCGTGAAGCTACCGGCGGCGCCGCAAGAGATAGCCGAGGCCGTGCGGTTGACGACGCTCTGGGCCAAGCGCTGCGCCGCCGCCCGCAAGCGACCGGCGACGCAGCTCTTCGGCATCGTGCAAGGCGGCCTGGACGAGCGCGAACGGGAGCGCAGCGCGCGAGAACTGCGGGCGCTCGGTTTTCCGGGCTACGCGATCGGCGGACTGTCGGTCGGCGAATCGCGCCAGGATCTCTACCGTATGGCGCGCTTTACGGCGAGTCTTTTACCGCGCGATAAGCCACGCTATCTCATGGGCGTCGGCACCGTCCGCGATCTGCTGGCGGCAATCGACGGCGGCATCGATATGTTCGACTGCGTGTACCCGACGCGCTGCGGCCGCAACGGCCGCGCGCTCACGCGCTCGGGCGATCTCAACATCCGCAATGCCGTCTTCGCTCGCGACGCGCGTCCGCTCGATGCGGCCTGCCGTTGCGACGTGTGCGCGACGTATACGCGCGCGTACCTCTCGCATCTCTTCCGCGCCGAAGAGATGCTCGGACCGCGCCTGCTTTCCTATCACAATCTCGCCATGCTCGCGCAACTGATGGCCGAAGCGCGCGCCGCGATCGTAGCAGGCACCTGGCGTGCGTTCCTCGATGCAAACTGCGACGAGCCGTCGTAATCCGGCGATTGCGAGTTCCGCATCGAAGCGCCTCGCGGAGCCGCGAAACATCACCTCAGCTACGTCGTACATGGTGCCGACATGCCGAACCGAATGCTGTCGCTTCTTCGCACGTTCGTGCTCGCCTGGACGGCCGCGGCCGCGCTCACGGCAACCGCTTCGGCTACCGTCGACGCATCCAAGAGTTTTCCCGCGATTTCGGTCGACGTGGCGCCGCCGGCGGCGCTCGAGTTCGATAAAGATCCGTGGAGCAAAGCCACCCCGCTCGCGGGCTTCGAAACGTTGACGACGCGCACGCCGGCCACGCGTTTTCCGACGACGGCGCGGATCGTCTTCGATAAGGAACACGTTTACGTCGCGTTTCACAATACGCAGACCGGCGCCGCGATCACGGCGACGCAGACGACGAATAACATCGGCTTCGGGCTCGACGATTTCGTCGGCATCGGTATCGACACGACCGGAAACGGTCAATCGTACTTTTTCGAGACGACGCCGCTCGGCATCCGCTATCAGCAAAGCGTGGAATCCAGTAAGTTCAACCCGCAATGGACGGCGCTCGCCGCCAGCTTCGGCGGCGACTGGAACGCACTCTTCGTGATCCCGCTCAACGTGTTGCGCACGCCCAACGCGCCGATCCAACGCTGGCGCTTCAACCTCATCCGACACATCGCCGCGAATAACGAAAACCAAACGTGGGCGTACGATCCGCAGATGAACGACGGAAATTTCCCGTCCTTCGGCGACGCTCGCTATTGGCCGTATCTCGACGGCGTCGTGGTGGCGGGGCGCGCGATCAAGCCCAAACCGCGCGCGGAATTCTACGCGCTCGAAAGTGCGGGTCGCGACCGCAACCGTTACCAGCAAGCGACCGGCGCCTTTGCGCCCGAAGGCACGCGACACGTCGGCCTCGATCTCAACGTGCCGCTGACCGGAACCATCGCCTTCGTCGGCGCGATCGCCCCGGATTTTTCGAACGTCGAAGTCGATCAGGCGACGATCTCGCCGCAAGAGTTCCGGCGCGGGCTTTCCGAATACCGCCCGTTCTTCTCACAAGGGGCCGCCTTCTTTCGCTCGGTTTCGTCGTCGTCGATAAATTCGGCACCGAACGAGATATTTTACTCGCCGGGTATCGGACCGTTCGATCGCGGCGCGAAGATCGAAGGAACCTACAAACTCGAGCAGTTCGGTGCGCTCAACGTGACGGGTGCCGGCTTCGACGACACGGTGATCGGTCTCAAACACGCCACTCCGGATCGTTCCTTCGCGTATTCGGTCGACGCGATTTCGGCGCACCATAGCGACGGCAACGCGACCGCCTACGGCGCCGCTGCGAGCGACTTCACGTACGATACGACGGTCACCGGCCGCAATGGGCGTTCGGGCTTCGCGTACGCGCTCGATTACGGCGCCGAGCGCGGCAGCATCTCACGGACGACGCCACGGCTCGCGTACAAGAGCGAAAATTTTCTCGATGTGAGCAAGGCGAATTACGAAGTCTTCATCAGTTATCGCGATATCGGACCGAAATGGAATCCGATCGACGGTTTTACGAACGTTGCGGATATACGCGGGCCGGGCTCCTTCGTCAATATTCATGGGACTCCAGGCGCCGGCAGCGTTTTCAAACGCATCGCCCTCTTCGTCTACGGCGACCGAGTCGTCGATCGCTCGGGCGCTGCACACCAAGCCGATTTCTTCGTCGCCGGCGATGCGTTGTTCAAGAACCTGTTCCATATCTCCGGCGGTCCGTCGTTCAGCGCGTTACGCTTTTACGACGGCGGCGCGTCGCTCGTCGGCCTCGACGGCGGCTACCGCGACGGCGTGACGTTGCCGTTCAACCAACACGGCTTCAATCTCGGGTACAAAGAAGGCACGCCGACGCCATACAGTGCGAGCGTGTCTTGGGGCCCCTTTGCGACCTTCGCGAACGACGGCACTATCCGCAGCACGTATCTCCGGCAATACTCGGCGGCGGCATCGCGACCGCTCGGAAAGCGCTTCACGCTCGGCGCAGAATTCGACGGTACGCTCGAGGAATTCGCAACCGCGAACCCGCGCGTCGCGACCCACGACGGCCAGGAACTACGCCGGGTTTCCCTCGGCGAAGCGCTCGGCGCCGATTCGAACTTCGCGATCTCGCTGCGCTCGATCTCGGGGAACGGCGGCTTCGGCGTTCCCGGGCTCGATTTGGCCGCAAACTATCATCGCCGCTTTGCTAACAACGGCGAACTCTTTCTGAATTACGGAACTCCCGCTGCGAATTCGACGGTACAGCGCATCATCGTCAAATATGTTTTGCGCCTCGGAAGCGCAGCGGGGACGTAGCGGCTCGACGGCTCGGGCCTGACCCCTACAGCGTGAGGTCGTAGTCGATCGTCAGGGGGGCGTGATCGGAGAAACGCTCGTCCGTGTGGATCGATGCAGCGCGCACCAATGGCGCGAGATCGGGCGTGACGAGCTGGTAATCGATGCGCCAACCGAGATTGTTCGCATACGCTCCGGGGAAATTCGACCACCACGTATAGCGTTTGGGGTTCGCGTCGACTTCACGAAAGGCGTCGATCCAACCGACTTGTTCGACCACCGCGTCGAACCACGCGCGCTCGTTCGGAAGAAACCCCGTTATGCGGGCGTTACGGACCGGATCGAACGTATCGATCTCGCGATGCGCGATATTGTAATCGCCGCACAGGACGTAACGACGCCGGTCGTGCCGCATCGCGGCAAGCGTCGCGATGAAGCGCTCCAGAAACGAATCCTTGACCGCTTGGCGCAGCGGCCCAGTCGTGCCCGACGGCACGTAAAGCGAGGCGATGCTCAAGTCGCCCCAGTCGAAACGCAGGTAGCGCCCTTCCGCATCCATATCCGGCATGCCGAGCCCGCGGACGATTGCGTCGGGAGGTCGCTTGGCATAGATAGCGACGCCGCTGTAGCCTTTCTTCTCGGCATCCACGAACGCGTATGAATACTCCGAAAGCGCGAGCGCCTCGGGTGGAATCTGATGCACGTGGGCCTTGGTCTCCTGGATGCAGAGCACGTCCGGCGACACGCGTTGTAGCCAGGCGAAGAAGCCCTTGCGCGCGGCCGCGCGAATGCCGTTTGCGTTGAAGCTGATGACGCGTAACACGCCGCCCGTATTCGCCGCCCGACCGTGCGCGACCGCGCAGGTTTCCGGGCGGCCCGAGCGCGGAACGAACGGAAGATGAAGAACGCCCGCGGGCCGCTCGTCATTCCGGCGGAGGCCGACGACACGGTGCTCGCAATTGGCGAGCGCAGCGTGCACCTCACGCACCTCAACAAGATCTTCTTCGTCGAGGCGGGGCTCACCAAAGGTGCGCTGCTACAGTACTATGCCGACGTTGCGCCGCTCCTAGTGCCGCATTTGCGCGACCGCGCGATGGTGATGAAGCGTTACCCGCACGGCGCCGGCGGCGATTTCTTCTTCATGAAGCGGACGCCGCCCGGTGCCCCCGCCTGGCTGAGGACGTGTTCCATCGAACACGACTCCGGTAACGTCATTGCTTTTCCGATCGTCGACGACGTCGCAGCGCTCTTGTGGATCGTCAATCTTGGCTGCATCGATCTCAACCAGTGGTACGCGACGTGCGACGACGTCGATCGACCGGATTATCTGCATTTCGATCTCGATCCCGTCAAGACCGGCGACGCCGGTCCGACCCGCTTCGAGATCGTGCGTGAAGCGGCGCTCGTCGTCAAAGCCGCGCTCGACGAACTCGCGATGCCGGCCTTTGCCAAGACCTCGGGCTCGAGCGGAATTCACGTCTACGTGCCCATCGTCCGCGGGCCGGTACAGAAGGACGTTTGGCATTTCGCGAAGGCGTTCGCATTCGCCGTCGCGCAGCAGCGGCCCGATATTTTGACCGCCGAATACAAGATCGCGAAACGACCGCACGGCCGCGTTCTCGTCGATTACAATCAGAATGCGTGGGGCCGCACGCTGGCATCCATCTACTCCGTGCGTCCGACGCCGCGCGCGACCGTCTCGACGCCGCTGGCATGGGAAGAGATTGCGAGAGGCGTTACGATCGACGACTTTCGCGTGGACAACGTACGCGAACGCTTCGCGCAGACGGGCGACATCTGGAAACCGTTGCTCGCAAAAACCAAACGCTTCAAGCTCGAGAAATTCGCGTGAGCTTCGCGCTCCCGCTCGAAACGGCGCCCATGGAAGCGCGGCTCGTCGCCGCGATCCCACGGGACGACGGTTGGCAATACGAACCGAAATGGGACGGCTTCCGCTGCCTGGCTTTTCGGGACGGCGGGGACGTGCGGCTGCAGTCGAAATCCGGTCAGCCTCTCGAACGCTATTTTCCGGAGGTCGTCGGGCAGCTGCTCGCCCTCGCAGCGCAGCACTTCGTGCTCGACGGCGAACTCGTCATCGCTACCGGCGGTGCGCTCTCGTTCGATGCGCTGTTGCAACGCATCCATCCCGCCGCTTCCCGCGTAACGAAACTCGCGAGCGAAACACCCGCGACCTATCTCGTTTTCGATCTGCTAGCGGGCGACGAAGCCGCTGCCGGCATCGCGTCACCGCTCGCGGACCGGCGCGCGAACCTCGAACGCTTTGCGGCACGCTATATCGCAACTGACGACGGCGCAGCGTCGGCGCGGCTCCGACTTTCGCCCGCAACGCGCGACCTCACGACGGTCGACGCCTGGTACGCGCGCGTCGGCGGCGCGCTGGACGGCATCGTCGCCAAACGTCTGGGAGCGCCGTACCGTTCGGGCGAACGCGATGCCGTCGTCAAAATCAAACGCATCCGCACGGCCGATTGCGTCGTCGGCGGTTATCGCGCGGCTGCCTCCGGGGCGACGCTCGGTTCGTTGCTCCTGGGCCTCTACGACGGCGACGGCCGGCTCGACTACGTCGGCCACACCTCCGGTTTTGCCGCCGGCGAAAAGCGAGCGCTCTTCACTCGCCTGCAGACGCTGCGTGAAGAAGTGTCGTTCACGGGACGCACGCCCGGCGGCCCCAGCCGCTGGAACCGCGGCAAAGAAGCGGCCTGGATCGCGCTGCGTCCCGAACTCGTTATCGAAGTCAGCTACGATCAAGTGAGCGCCGCGCGTTTCCGCCACGGTACACGTCCGCTACGCTGGCGCCCCGACAAAGCGCCGCACACTTGCGCTCTCGAACAAATTCTCGCAGACGACCGCACGATGTTGCTCTACACGTGAGCGTACTCGCGCGGGCCACGCCCGCAGCGCTCGCGTTAGCCGGCGCTTTGCTCGCGCTCACCGCGTGCGGCGGCGGTGGAGCGATTCCCCCCAATCAAATCGTGCGAGACCGCTTTCCGGCGGGCCGCTCGGACGTCACGCTAACGACGGCCGATCGGGTGGCGGGCGGCCCGTGCTCCGTCTCGACCGACGGTTCGATATGGTACGCGTTGCCGAGTGCGACCTTACCGCCGGTGGACTTCACGCACGTTCGTTGCGCCGCCGTGGCGACGATCGCCGCCGACGCAACTCCGCCGCCGCCGCAATGGTCCCAACCGAGCGGATCGACGCAAGCGATGTTCGTCGCGACGTCGCTTCAGGAAGCCTACTCGTTCGCGGGCTTGCAAAAAATCGAAGCGATCGCGACGAACGCCGGCGTGCCGGTCACCTGGCTCATCGGCAACTCGCAATACTTGCGCGATAACGCCGACTTCTATAATGCCGCGCACGCACGCAACGGCGACGACGTCGAGTTGACCCACGACGCCGAGTTGTATCGGCTCGCCGCTGCGAGCTTGCCGTGGTTTACGCCCTCGGTTTCCGTCGAGGGCGCCGGACACGAACGCGACATCGCGGGCGCGCTACGGCTCGGCGATCGCGCGTTCTGGGGCATCACGTGGAATTCGCACGGCACCGATAATACCTCGGACCTGGGCGCGCCCTGGGGAAGCTTTTGCGCGGACGTCTCCTCGTATAAGCGTCCCTCGCCGTCGGGCGACTGCTCGATCGTATCGTTCGAGTGGACCGCCCGCGATCTCACGCGTGCATTTTTCGCAAATACGAATCGGGCTGGGTATTCTGCTGAGGCAGCTTACTCTAGCGATCCGGACGACGTCTTGCTGCGCGGCGGTTTCAATAGCACCTCGGGAGCCGCATACGTGCGACGACTCGTCGACGCGTATGCGGCGGCGGGCACGTCGCAGCCGCTGGTCATGATGAGCCAGCAAGAGTCGCTCGACCAAGGCACGCGAGGCGCTGCAGGCGACGACGTTCTGCTCGCCGCTCTGTACGACCAAGCGCAGCGCGACCGCATGAAGCCGTTGACGTTGCGTCGAGCAGCGAGCGCCGCCGCTTCGTTTTCTGCAAATCCGCGCGCGATTGCGTTTCCGTACGTTGCGGGCGGAACGCCGACGGCGTATAACGGCGTCGATTTCACGCCGGCCACGATCGACTACCACGACGATGCGGCCGGAATGACGTTCGTTTCGGGTCACACGCTGCCCGCGCGCATCTTCGAATACGCGCAAGATCCGAGTTCCGCGTTCGATCGACCGCTACAGCAGTTCGCTTCTCCGACGCCGGAATTGACCGGGGTCGCCGTTGCGAACGGAACGCTCACCTTACGTTTCAACGCTCCGCAAGCGATGCACTACGGCATCGCACTGTGGACCGATCCGGCGTTACTCGAGATTAGCGGAAGCGGCGTTACGCCGGCGGGCCGCGCCGGCGTCGTCATCGCTTTCGATCTGCCGCCGGGTGAATCGGATCGAACCGTCCTGTGTTCCGCCTGTACGTCAACGACGTTTCCGTACTCGCTATAGGCGGGCGGCGTTGACCCGCCGCCCACACTCTGTTACCGTCGCGAAGTGAGCGCGCGCCCACCGATCCGTACCGGTCGGCTTCATTACGGTTGGATCGTCGCGGCGACGACGTTCGTCGTCCTCATCGTCGTTGCCGGCGTCCGGTCGACTCCGGGCGTGTTGATGCGTCCGATCGAACGCGAGCTGGGCTGGACCGCCGAGACGATCTCGCTGGCCGTCGCGATAAACCTCGCCTTATATGGACTGGCGGGACCGTTTGCTGCCGCGTTGATGCAGACGTTCGGGTTACGCCGCACGATGGCGCTCGGTCTGGCTACGCTCGCGAGCGCCGTCTTCGCCGCCGGCTTTGCGCGCACGCCGTGGGAATTCATCATCTCGTGGGGCGTCTTTGCGGGCCTCGGCGTGGGGCTGCTCGCGATGGTGCTCGCGGCGACCGTTTCGAACCGCTGGTTTTACGAGCGGCGCGGCGTCGTGACCGGTGCGCTAACGGCCGCGACGGCAACGGGCCAGCTGATCTTTCTACCCGTGCTCGCGCGAACGGCCGAAGGGTTCGGTTGGCGCAGCGCGACGTGGATCGTCGCGGTCGCCGCCGCCTGCGCCATCGTGCCGGTGCTGTGGCTCGTGCGCGATCGCCCCGCCGACGTCGGCTTGCTCGCGTACGGCGCCCGCGAAGTCGCGGCGCGCCCGACTTCGCAAACCAATCCGATCGTCATCGCATTTGCAGCGCTCCGCCGCGCCTCGGGAGCACCGTCGTTTTGGATTCTGGCCGGGACGTTCTTCATCTGCGGCGCGAGTACCAACGGCTTGATCGGGACGCACTTCATCGCAGCTTGCGGCGATCACGGCATAACGGAAGTACGCGCGGCGACCCTGCTCGCGGCGATGGGCATCTTCGATCTCATCGGCACGACCGCATCGGGCTGGCTCTCGGATCGTGTCGACAACCGGCTCTTGCTCTTCGCATATTACGGTTTACGCGGGGTCTCGCTCGTTTTTCTGCCCGCCGCGCTCGACGCGTCGTTCGCCGGACTTTCGTTCTTCGCCGTTTTCTACGGATTAGATTGGATCGCGACGGTTCCGCCGACCGTCCGGCTGGCAACCGAAGCGTTCGGCAGCGAAGACGCGCCCGTCATATACGGGTGGATCGCCGCAGCTCATCAACTGGGCGCCGGATCGGTCGCATTTCTTGCCGGAACGATCCGGACGCATTTCGCGACGTACGCGCCGGCATTCGAGATTTCTGGATTGCTCTGTATCGCCGCAGCGCTTGCCGTTTGCACGTTGCACCGTCCGGTCGAAGTCGTCGCCGCGTCGGTATGAGGCTCGCGTTGCGGCGCCCGCGCAGCGAAACTCCGTGGACAAGACCGGATGTTCGACGATATCGATCATCGCTTCCACAACCGTGGAATCGAATTGAGTTTCCCGATGCAGCACGAGTTGCTCGAGTGCGTTCGCGGGCGAAAGCGGCAGGCGGTAGGGTCGCCGCCCCATCATCGCGTTGAACGAGTCCACAACGCTGACGATACAGATCATCAGCGGTATCGCATTCGCGCTCAGGCCATCCGGGTAACCCTTTCCGTCGAGGCGTTCGTGGTGCCAACGGACGGCCGGCTCGAAAACTTGAAGCTGCGCGACCTCCGCGATGAAGGGTAGTACGCGCCGCTACGTGATGTATATCGTAGACGGCGATGGGGCCGGAACGTACCGCGTCATGTACACGACAACGATCGGCCAGCTCGTGTACGTCCTCGACGCACGTCAACCAGCATGATGAAGCCCGCAGAAGATGATATTGCCGTCGAATATAGCAGCTGGAATGTATTCGCGGACCTCGGGCTTGACAATGCCGATGCATTGCTTGTTAAGGCGGACTTGATGCATGCGATCACGCGAAAGATCCAATCCCGAGGTCTAACGCAAAAACAAGCTTCCGATCTCATTGGTCTAAGCCAATCCGGCATCTCCAACATTACAACAAACGAGATCGACCGCTTTTCGCAAACGCGGCTTGTGAATGCATTGCGGCATCTTGGTCTCGACGTCGAGATTAACATCCGCCGAAGTCAGAACGGCTTCGGTATTCTACAGGTGCGCGAGTGTCGCATAATTCCGCGACGGCGCTCCTAGCAAAAGCCGCTCTCAAGTTCATAGGCAGACGTCCATGAGCGCGGCCGCATAGGAGCAGATGCAGAGTGAAATCTAAGACGCCCTCGCGTCTCGTAACCGACGACGCCGAGATCGGCGCGGTAATCGCGCAAGCAAAAGTGTAGGAGCAATAGCTGCCGAAAGCCGCCGCCGCAACGTATCGCGAAAAGGACGACGTCGTCATGTAGGCATCGGCCGAGATGCGAACACCGTCGCGATGAATCACTTCGAAGCCGAGATCGTATCCGATGGCGGACTCCGAACGGCGGCCGGGTTACCTGAGTTGAAGGCATCCGCGAGGCACTCAGGTTTTTTGGTGAGCCTCGTTCCGCCTATCCGGAGCGAGCGGCGTTGCTGCTTCATCAGGAAGAAGACTCGCGTAACCGGCGAAGCGACCCAAATGACCGAGGCGCAGGTTAGCTGCCGATTCCGAAACACTAATGAAGCGTAAAAATCTGAGCTCAGAAGTCTCGGGAAGCGGCCTGTTTCCCGAAACGCTGCAAGTTTACCTCATTGCGCTCAAAGAGACCGCTCACGCCGTCGTCAATGGAGACGGCGCGCACGGACCGCTGCTACGGCTCGAACACCGTGGCGACTTCTACGGGCTCGAGATCATCGCACCGGATGTCGTTCGGCTCGGGGTATTGCTACCGGCCGCCGCGGTCGGCGACGTCGATTCCGTCGCCATGCTCGTGGTCGCGACCACCGTCATGGCGACGACGCCCTTCGTACGCGTTTTTATGCTGCCGCAAGGCGGCGGCATCGCGTTCCTCGCCGAGGGAATCGTGACCTCGAGCGAACACCTCATCCGCTGCGTCGATGCCTGGCTCGGCGCGCTCGGCGCGGCGAAGTCGATGTTCTCGGAAGCTCTGGCGGCGGTCGCCGAACCACCCGCAACCGAGCGTCGGAACCGTCGCACGAAGCGCGCTGACGGCGGCGCCGAAACAGCCTCTGTCCCCGGCGATATTTGTCGCGTGCGAGTGCGATTACTCGACGTGAAACCCAGCGTGTGGCGTCGTCTTGAGGTTCCGCTCAACACAACGTTTGCGAAATTCCACCGCGTTCTTCAAGCTGCGCTTGGCTGGGACAACACGCACTTGCACCTCTTCCGCGTCAACGGCCGCGAGATCGGCATGCCCGTGCGCGATGGACTTGGAGTCCCGTGTGAGGACGAACGACGTGTGCGTCTTGCCGACGTGGCGCGTCCCAAGTGCAAGATTGTGTATTGGTACGATTTCGGCGACGACTGGATGCACGAGATTACAATCGAGACGATCGCCGCAGCGGCACCGAGCGAACACTATCCGCGCTTGACGGGCGGCGCAAACTCCGTTCCGCCGGAAGATGCCGGCGGGCCACCGGGTTGGGCCGACTTGCGCGAGGCGCTCGCAGATCCGGCTCACCCGCAGCACGACGACTTCCGGAAATGGTTCGTAAACGCTGACCGCCGTGAATACGATGAGGTCGAGTTGGCGGACGCCATCAGAAAGGTGCGTTGACTTCGGTTAACTACGCGACGGACAATTAGTGTTCTGGGTCATGACTTCGCTCGATTATGCTTGAGCAGCTTGGCGAAGATCGAATCGGCCGTAGCCGTCCAAACAAACGGCTTCCTGAAGTCCCGGGACATCGCGCGCTCCAACTACGCCGTCGTAAAATAGACGTAGACGCCTTCTGTCCGAACAAAACAAGAACCGAGACTTTTACTGGCAGCCGGGTAACCGATTTACGAGAATGTGTGAAAAATTTCTTTTAACTCATTCGAGATCGGCGGTTAAGCGCCGCGTTTCCAATCTGCCAGAACACGCAGGGCTTGCCGTACGTGCTCGCGTGCCGTCGCGGCCAAGCGTCCTCAAAGCGAACGCCTGAAATCTCGTTGATGATGTCGATCCTGATGGGTTCGACGCCAATCTGAAAGACAATCGGGATCGCGGCGCGTCGCGCTTCTTGCGGGAAGTCTCGGACGTCGCACCCCTTTTTTCAACAGCGGCGACCTATTTCGGGACGCGGGTACGCCTCGCAACCTAGAATCCATTGCTCGGCTCTTCATCGAGATTGACACGAACGACATGGTTGGCTTATTCGGTGGCAACTCAAGGCGAGGGTCGGCTTTCCACGCTAAAACACTGTGGACGACGCCCTGAAGGTCGACGTGAGGGTTGCAATAAACGACCGGCTGGGTTATATTAACCGAACCGCTGGGTTATGGCATTTTGAAGTATGGAAATTTGGATCTCATGGCCCGCACCAACGACCACCGCCCCGCGCACGTTCACGTCATTTTCCCCGGTGGAAACGTCGATATCGTCGTGAACCTGCGGTGGCCGCCGACCATCCGCGAAATTCGCGGAAACGAGAAGGCACGCGATCCCCAAGACGCCCTCGATGCCGTCGCCGCGAATTACGCCGCGCTCCGCACAAAATGGAAGAAAATTCATGGCCGCTTCAGTTAATCCGATCCGTGCTCCGATCAAATACCCGACCGCGCAAGAACTCGCCGCGGCGCGCAAACGCGGGCGAGAGGCGATGGCAGAAGAACCGCATGCCGTCTCGGCAACCTACGATGCGGTACGCGACGCGCTCTCGCTTCGCTTCGCGCCCGACGCGCTGCTCATCATCGAGCATGTGCGCAAGGCGCTCCCCGAACTAAGCGAACTCACCAATTCCGAACTCGCTAGAGTCAAGGTCGTTGGCAGTGGCGAAACGCTCATGTGGAGCGAGGTCGACGTCGCGATCGGCGTCGCGGCGCTCGCGGCGCGATTCGTCGGTACACGTGGGATCCGGCACGCGGCGCTGCGCGAGATTGCGGCGACGCCCTCTGCACGCAAGGCGGAAGCCGCACGCGAGAACGGCAAGCTCGGCGGGCGCCCGCCTGCGTATGGGGTGACCCGGAAAACCGGCATCTCAGGACTGAAGAAGGCGGCGAGCGGACCGCGGAAATCGACGGGCACCAAGACGCATGCACGCAAGGCCGCCACTGCTAAGAAAGGCGGCGCATCGAAGCGGCACACGGCGGCGGGGCGCCGCAAGTGATCGTAGTCGGCAGCAATACGGTTGCTGGTCGTCGCAGCTAAGCTTGCCAGCGAATTCGGGAACCGACCGATTATGCGAGCACGTACGGATCGGCCAGCGGGTTGCGAACGAGCGCCTGCAAGATGAGGCCGACCGTCGAAAGCCCGGCGCCGCCGTTGTCGGGCAAATTGTAGAAGTAGCGCAAGAGACCGGGTTGCGTACCGCCGATCGTATCCGTCGATGCGTTGGGATCGGGGTTGAACACGAGGGCGTTGAGTTGCGCTTTACAGCCGGCACTACCGCTGCCTTTGTCGTGCTTGCCGTCGCGAATCGCGTTCGTGCTTTTGCCGGCGGAAGCGCAGGCTTGGGTGGTCGGCGGAGCCGGCCTTGCCGGGCCTGGCCACGGCCCCGAGCGGCCAAGCAACGGCGCCCAGCGGCCACGCAACCGCACCGAGCGGATACGCCGTCGCGCCGAGGCCATCTCTGCCGCTCATTCTTGAGAGGGTTCGCCGGCAGACGAACCGCCGACGTGTACGTAACTTTCGAACGTCCAGACGACGTTTGTTCAGTCGAAGGCGGCGCGATCCCTGATCCTCTGCATGCCACCAGCGAACGGGCGGAAAGGAGCGCGAGGGTAAGGCGTAACTGCATGATCACTCCGATGATTTTACTGGCGAGTTCGAGTCGCCCCAGCGTTTGGCCGACCTGCGAACGTCTAGGCATTACGACGTATCGGCGGTACAATTTTAAAGAGCCATGGGCCCATGGTGCACCGACTGTGAACGCGGTCACTCCGCGTTTCACTCGCGACAAATCGGCCGAACGTAACGTTCTGACGGTCCGCGCGGCGGTATGATGAAAGCGAGGCGTGCGCTGTTCGTAAGCCTTGCAACGGCTCTTATATTAACCGCAATAGCGATCGCTATTTTCGCGCCGCGTCGAGCGCCGCATGCCGATGTGACGTTCGGGACGCCGGTCCTTCCGTCGAAACGAGCTCCCGATTTCGTGTTGATCGACGGTGCGGGCCGCCCGGCGCACGTGGTCGACTCCAACTATCCCGTGACGATGCTATTTTTCGGCTACGCGCACTGTCCCGATGCGTGTCCGCTCGCGCTTGCGGCGCTCGGTCGCGCGTATCGTTCGCTCGATACCGCGCGACGGACGCACGTGCGTATCGTCTTCGTTACGGTAGATCCCGTTCGCGACCGTCCGGCTGCGTTGCGAGCATACGTCCGAAATTTCGATCCCCACATCGTCGCCCTTACCGGATCCACAAACGAACTCGCGCACGTTTGGGACGCGTACGGTGTTCGCATCGATGCAAGAACGCGCGAGATCGGACACGGCGATACGATCTACGCGATCGTAGGGAACGCGCGCGTCGCCTATATTTACCCGCCCGATACGCCGGCGCAAAATCTCGCCGCCGATCTGAGCGCGCTAACGCGCTAGACGGTCGCCGTACTACCGAGAACGCTCGGAAGATACTCTGACGCGCGCAGGCGCGCGACGATCGCTTCCATGTCGGTGGGCTTTCGCGTTTCGATCGTGATATCGAGGTGCGCGTTCTTCGACGACACGTCGTGAAAGAGCCGCTGATGCGTGACGTCGAGAATGTTCGCGCCACACTCGCCGATGAGCCGCGCCACGTCGGCGAGAACGCCCGGCCGGTCGTTGATCTCGACGCGCATCTTGACGACGCGGCCTTCGCTCAAACGGACGCGTGCGATGATGTTTGCGAGTAAACCCGTATCGATGTTCCCGCCGCATACGATCAAACCGATCCGGCGCCCGGCGAAGCGTTGCGGATCGTCGAGTAACGCCGCGAGCGCGGCCGCGGCGGCGCCTTCGACGAGCAATTTTTCTTCTTCGAGAAAAATGTGGATCGCGCGTTCGATCGCGCGATCGTTTACGACGACGACATCGTCGACGAGTTCGCGTGCAATCGCCAGCGGCAACTCGCCGATCGATTTGACCGCGATGCCTTCTGCGACGGTCTGGCCACCGTGGACGAGCGGCAGATCGTTCACGATTTGATGGAACGACGGGTAGGAAGTCGTTTGGACGCCGATAATTTCGATCGAAGGACGCAGCGCCTTCGCCGCGACGGCCACGCCCGAAATCAAGCCGCCGCCGCCGATCGGTACGATGATAACGTCGAGATCAGGAACGTCGCGTAGGAACTCGAGTCCGGCCGTGCCTTGGCCCGCGATGACGCGCACGTCGTCGTAGGGGTGGACGAGCGTGAGGTTTTCCGCGCGAGCGATCGCGAGCGCGCGCGCTGCCGCATCGGCGAGAACGCTGCCGGCGAGCACGACGCGCGCGCCAAAACCTTCGGTTCGTCGAATTTTCGTAAACGGCGTATTTTCGGGCATGACGATCGTCGTGGGAATGCCGAGCCGAGCTCCTTGATAGGCGACGGCCTGCGCGTGATTGCCCGCCGACATCGCGATAACGCCACGGACGCGTTCGTCCGCCGTCAACTGCAACATGCGATTGGCCGCGCCGCGGTCTTTGAAAGCTCCCGTGCGCTGGCGCGTTTCGAGCTTGAGCCAGACGTCGGCGTCGGTGCGCTCCGAAAGCGACCCGGCCGGCAGCGCCGGCGTGCGCACTACGTAGGTCACGATACGTGCGGCGGCTGCTTCGATATCTCCAAGGGTGACCGGGAGCGTCATCACCCGAGTCTACGACGCGAATGAAGCGGTTCCGCGTCGATGGCCGCGCATGGCCGCCCGCTTCTTCGCAGCAGCCGAATTACGTCACACCTTCACGAAAAGAGCGGCGCGAGCTTGAAAAGCCCGCCGATACGGCCGAAGCCGCTGGTAGGACGGCCCGCTGTAAGAGGTTTCGCGTGAACGGTTCCAATGGCTATCAGAAAAAACCCATACCGGTAGTCGCGATGGTCGCGTTCGCCGCGGTCGTCGCCACAATGGGTTTCTTCGGGGATCGTACGCTCGCGAACGTTCCTGCATCGCGCAGCGCCGCGAGGCCGCCCGCGGCGACGTCGGGTGCGGGCTCCTTCGCGACCGCGCCGGCGGCTGCACCGCCGGTTCAAAATCGCGTCAAAGCCGGCCCGCCCAAGGCGCTCGTCGCCTAGCGACGTCGAATGCCCCTCCTGGGTCGATCGGTGCGGCCGGGGTACGACGTGCGCATGAACGACTCAACGGGCGCCACAGCCGCCATCCCGACGATCGGACTCGCCGACGTGCGCGCGCACGTCGAGGCGAACGATATCTTCTTACTCGACGTGCGCCGGGCGGCCCGCGGCGGGCAGATCTACGGCGCGATCCGCTACGATCCAAAGAAACTCCGCGCCGCCGAAAAGCTCGTCTTACCGCTTCCGAAAACGGGCGGCCTCGTGGTTCTATACGACGAGGACGGAACGTCGGATACGCTCTTGGAGCTCGCTGCAAGAATTCGCGATAACGGCTATGGCACGGTTGCGGTGCTCGAGGGCGGTTACCATGCGTGGAAAGCGGCCGACGGCAAGACCGAAGAGCCGACGCTCGAGCAGCCCGTTCCGCTCGTCTCGGGACATCAAATCAGCCGTTGAGAAGGTTTTTGCGCAAGCGTTCCGCGAGATCGTCGTCGGCAGCGGCGACGAGGCGATACATCCGCGACGGATCGGGAACGAGCAGCGGCTCGGTACCCGTTTCGTCGCGAACGGTCGCACCCGCAGCGCGCAGGATGGCGAGCGGTCCCGCAAGGTCGTTTACGTGAACGACCGGTCGCGCGAGCGCGACGAACGCGGAGAGCGAACCGTCCGCCACGCGGCACAGATCGATCGCGCAGCTTCCCGAGATGCGCGCGCGATGGCGAACCTCGTGCGGACGCACGAGGTCTTGCGCGCCGGGCGGGCTCGACATTGCGATCAATTCGCCATGCCGCGCGCGCACGGTGCGGCCGTCCGCATACGCGAGGCCGTCATCGCCCGCCCACCAGCGTCGCCCGCTGGAGAGATCGCACGCGAACCCCGCGATCGCAACGCCCGCGCGCACGAGTCCGATGGCGATTCCGTACGGCGGGAGGCCCGCTCGAAAATTGCGACTCCCGTCGAGCGGATCGAGCGAGATCCACAGGTCGCTTTCGCGCGGATCGTCGCCGATGACTCCCGCCTCCTCGCTCACGATCGGTAGCGAGAGCGCGCGCAGTTCTGCGACCGCGGCGGCTTCGGCCGCACGATCGGCGGCCTCGGTCGGCGCACCATCGGCGCCCATGCCGACCGCCGCCGCACCGCCGAGATCGACGATCGCCGCATCGACCGCCGATGCAGCGCGCGCGGCACGGGCCAGAAAGCGCGCGACGATCGGCGCGGCGGGCGCCAACTCGCGGAGTTCCCGCCGGAAGTTCGCCGAGGGGCGCGCTTCGCCGTAGCCGCGCGCACGATAGAATGCGTGTGCCCGCGTTCGTACCGTCGCCGATTGCAGCGCGATGCGCTCGCATCCCAGCGACCGCGCGGCCTCTTCGACGGCACCTAACAGCGCGGTACCGACGCCGTTGCCGCGCAGAGACTCCTCGACGGCGACGCCGCTCAGGATCGCAACGCGTTTATCCTGCGAAAGCGACGAGCGCGATTGCACGCTCGCAACGCCAACGACGCGGCCGGCTACCTCCGCAACCAACGTCCGCGCATACGACGAGCGCAACAACGCGCCGAGTTCGCGCAGCGGGTCTGCGTGCGCGACGACGTCCTCGTGCCCGCCCATCGTCGCGATCAACGCAAGGATTGCCGGCCGATCGGCCCACGTCCCGGGGCGGATAGAAACGTTCACGCGCCGCGTCGCCGTGTCACACGCGGAGCTGCGCTACCTCGTACGATCCGATCGCCTCGTCCGCCGTCACCAACGTCAGCGCTTCACAGCGCGCTTGGGCGACGAGGATTCGATCGAACGGATCTCCATGGTGCGGCGGAAGTTCTGACGTTGCGGCGGCGTGCGCGACCGTAACGTCTAACGCTCGGAACGACTGCCGCCGCAGGTGGGAAGCGATGAACTCATGAGGGGTGGCGGGCAACGCGAGTCGGCCGATTTGGTACTTGATCGCGATTTCCCAAGCGCTCGCCGCCGACAGCATGACATCGTTGGAACGGTCATCGAACATTCTCCGCGTGTGACGGTTGATTCGTGATGAGTCGGCAGTCCACCAGAGCCGATTTCAAGCAAGTGCCATAGCGCGTTTAAACTTCAACGTAGACGTCCGAACCACGCTCCACGAACTCGGCCGACTTCTCCGCCATGCCGCGCTCGGCGTACTCGCGCACCTCTTGCGTGATCTTCATCGAGCAAAAATGCGGGCCGCACATCGAGCAGAAGTGCGCGACTTTGGCGCCGTCGGCGGGCAGCAATTCGTCGTGTAAGGCGCGCGCGTTCTCCGGGTCGAGCGAGAGATTGAATTGATCTTCCCACCGGAATTCGAAGCGTGCTTTCGAGAGCACGTCGTCCCAATGGCGCGCGTGCGGATGGCCTTTCGCGACGTCGGCCGCGTGGGCCGCAATTTTGTACGCGATTACGCCGTCTTTGACATCCTGCTTATCGGGCAACCCGAGATGTTCTTTTGGAGTCACGTAGCAGAGCATCGCCGTGCCGTACCAGCCGATCATCGCCGCGCCGATGGCACTGGTGATGTGATCGTAGCCCGGCGCGATATCCGTCGTCAGCGGTCCCAGCGTGTAGAACGGCGCTTCGTGACAGACCTCGAGCTGGCGGTCCATGTTCTCTTTGATGAGATTCATCGGCACGTGGCCCGGGCCTTCGATCATCACCTGAACGTCGTGCTTCCACGCGATCTGCGTCAGTTCGCCCAGCGTGTCGAGTTCGCCGAACTGCGCTTCATCGTTCGCATCGGCCAGGCACCCAGGACGCAAGCCGTCGCCGAGCGAGAAGGTGATGTCGTACGCCTTCATGATCTCGCAGATATCTTCGAAGTGCGTGTATAAAAAGTTTTCCGCGTGATGCGCGAGACACCACTTCGCGAGAATGGAACCGCCGCGCGATACGATGCCGGTAACGCGCTTCGCCGTCATCGGTACGTAACGCAAGAGCACGCCCGCGTGGATCGTGAAGTAGTCGACGCCTTGTTCGGCCTGCTCGATCAGCGTATCGCGATAGAGTTCCCACGTGAGATTTTCGGCTTTTCCGTTGACCTTTTCGAGCGCCTGATAGATCGGTACCGTACCGATGGGAACGGCCGAATTGCGCAAGATCCACTCGCGCGTTTCGTGGATATTCTTTCCCGTCGAGAGATCCATAACGGTATCGGCGCCCCAACGCGTCGCCCACGTCATCTTCTCGACTTCTTCTTCGATCGTCGAAGCGACGGCACTGTTACCGATGTTCGCATTGATCTTTACCAGAAACTGTCGGCCGATGATCTGCGGCTCGAGTTCGGGATGGTTGACGTTCGCGGTCAACACGGCGCGCCCGCGCGCGATCTCGGAACGCACGAGCTCGGGCGCCACGCCTTCGCGAATCGCGACGAACTCCATTTCCGGCGTGACGATACCGTTTCGCGCGTAGTGCAACTGCGTGACATTTGCTCCCGGTTTCGCGCGACGCGGCTTACGCGTCGCAGAGAACCGGATCGCATCGAGTTCCGGCATCGCTTCGCGGCCGAGGCGATACACGGACGACGCGCGCTCGAGCTCTACGGTATCGTTACGCCAAGCGATCCACGAGTCGCGGATCGGCTCGAGGCCGCGTTGCACGTCGGTCGACACGGCGGGGTCGCTGTACGGTCCGCTCGTGTCGTAAACGACGTGCGTCTCGCCGTTCGTAAGCAAAATTTCCCGCATCGGCACGCGAATCGTCGGATCGCTGCCCTCGACGTAAATTTTGCGGGCGTTGCCCTGCTGCACGCGCGCTGCGGTTGGTTCCAAGGTCGCGGACATGTCTCGACTCCAAAGCATTCTATCGCGACCGACTCTCCCTACGCCGGTATGACCCGGATCAGGTTGGGCGGTCGGCGATTACATCGCCCTCTCAGCTCGTCGCTCCGAGCTCCCGCGAGGATAGGCCATAGCCTACGGCGTCGGGGCGAGCCTGTCAACTTCGCGAGTCGCGCCACTTAAAATCTTACCATGGACGGTATCGTCGCGCCAAAAATGACCTTACCGGCGGGAGCCGGCGAACGGCGCCCCATGGGACCACAAGCGACCCGCGAGTATGCGGCCAAGATG
>JAABUZ0100000547.1_pt1 | contig 90146 bp, 82 predicted proteins | sample 5562091 | NCBI WGS metagenome assembly JAABUZ01 (sample SAMN12813069, study PRJNA571459) | rock metagenome | isolation source: Antarctica rocks | place: Antarctica: Victoria Land, Linnaeus Terrace sud | collected 2015-12-21
CCTCGCCACCGCCGCCAAACACGGCATCACCTTCCTCCACGCCCTGGAATCTCTCGCCCAGGGCCGCGCCTGGCTGCCCGAACCAGCCTGACCACAACTCACTGCCGGGGGCACCTGACCAGTTACCGGCGGGACAGGTGCCGAGCTCACGGCGTCGTCGTCGCTGCGGGGCGCGGAGTGGCTCGCGGTCGCCGACGCCGTCCGGCGGCCGGGGGAGCGGGTGGCACGGATCCGGCTCGCCGTGCCCGTCGACGCGGACGTCGCCCGCGAGGCGGCCGCCGCGTGGTGGCGGGTCGAGGAGGTGATCGCGTGGGAGAACGGTGACGTGGTCGCCGAGGAACGCGAGCAGCTCAGCGCCGTCGTCCTCGCCCGTCGCCCGATGCGCACGCCCGACCCGGCGCGTGTCGCGGCGGCGGCGCGCGAGGGCCTCGCCACGGAGGGCCTGGGCCTGCTGCGCTGGGACGACGCCGCGGTCGCGCTCCGGGCGCGGATGGCCTTCCTGGGCGCGGCGGTCGGCGACCCGTGGCTGGCCGTCGACGACGCCGCGCTGACCGCGCGCCTCGACGACTGGCTCGGCCCGGAGCTGGGCCGGTCCCGGCGGCGCGCCGACCTCGCCCGGATCCGCGTGGCGCCCGCCCTGCGGCGCCTGCTGCCGTGGTCGCAGGGCGGACGCCTCGACGAGCTCGCACCGCCGTCGGTGACGACGCCCGACGGGCGGCGCCTGCGCGTCGACTACGGCGACCCGGCTGCCCCGGTCGTCGCCTGCGCGTGCAGCGGGCCTTCGGGTGGCGACGCGCCCCGGCGCTCGCCGGGGTCCCCGTCGTCGTGCACCTGCCGGCCGGTCGGCCCGTCGCGGTGACAGGCGACCTCGCGTCCTTCTGGGCCACGGGGTACCCGCAGGTCAGGGCCGAACTGCGGGGGCGCTACCCCAAGCACGACTGGCCGGTGGACCCGGTCGGCGGCGCGACCCGCTGACCGGGGCCCTCGCGCCTACCGGGACGAGCTGCCGAAGACGCTGCTCACGAGCTGCTTCGGAAGCCCCAGCACCGCGGCGCTGAGCCGGAAGGGCAGCGTGACGAGCTGGGACGATATCGCCAGGACCCCGGTGCCCGTCGGGTTTTCGGAGGTCGTGGCCGAACCCGGTGGGCTCCAGCCTTCCTGTCCCTGGGGTCCGGGCAACCCTTGCGGTCCAGCAGGCCCGGCCACACCCGGGGGGCCCTGCTCGCCGGCGGGGCCCTGCTGGCCCGCCGGGCCCTGCCGACCGGGTGGGCCCTGCTCGCCGGGCGGGCCCTGCTCTCCGCGGACCCCGGACAGCCCCTGCTCACCGGCCGGGCCCTGCTCGCCCGTCGCACCCGGTGCTCCGGCTGGGCCCCGCTCGCCGGACAACCCCTGGGGTCCGGGGTCGCCGGGCCGTCCCTGCTCGCCGGGACCTCCCATCGGACCGGCGTCGCCGGCTGCGCCCTGCTCGCCGGCTGCGCCCTGCTCGCCCGCGGGGCCCCGCGGGCCGACGGGCCCCTGCTCCCCGGCTCTGCCGTGGTCACCGGCCTTGCCCTGATCGCCCGCGGGGCCCTTCTCGCCCCGCGGACCCTGAGGGCCAGGGTCCTGCGGAGTGGCCCGGCCAGCGTCCCGCTGGTCGGTCTCGTTCGGCCGGCCCGGCGTCTTCGGGTCCGGGGCGGGCTCGGAGGTGGTCGACGTGTCGGCGTCCTGGGCCATGAGCGGTTCCTCTGAATGGCGAGCGCTCGCGAGGCAGTGGTGCGACTCCGGCGAGTGCGACGGGTGGGACTGAGACGGTCGCGGATCGCGACGAGGTCCGGTCGATCTCTGCCGCCGGGACGTGCCGGAGATCGCTGCCACGTCGCGAGGAACGCGACGGTCACGGACCGGGGTCCCGGGCCCGACTCCCACGCTAGGTCCCGGGTCGGGGGATGGCAACGGCCCGGAGGAGGGGTGCGGAGGTCGCGACCACGACCATGACCTCAGAGCTCCGGTCGGTGGACGCGGTGCTCCGCCACCCGGTTGAAGGAATGCGCAGGAGCGACTATGGTCTGGATCACAGCCGCGGGGGGCGGCAGGCGCCTGTCGCTCGCGGATCGCGCATCACGTCTCGACGAGGAGCCGCAGCCGATGAGCGGATACGACCCTAGGACGTCCACCGGAATCCCCACCGAGCCGGTCGGTTCGCTGCCACGGCCACAGAAGCTGCAGGACGCCTACGCCGCCTACGACTCCGGCGAGATCGACAAGTCCGGTCTGGAGGTCGAGCAGGAGAAGGCGGTCAAGGACTCGATCGAGCGGCAGGAGGCGACGGGCACGCCCATCGTCTCCGACGGCGAGCAGCGCTGGTCGAGCTTCGCCACCTACCCGATCACCGACACCCTCGCGGGCACCGGGCTCGCCGACAACCTCTCCGGGGAGGGCGGCCAGTTCTTCGCGATCTTCGCCGACGGCCACGGGCGCCAGCTGCCCCGGCTGACCGGCGGACCGTTCCGGTACAAGACCTACGCGGCCGACACGCTGAAGAAGTCGATCAGGTTGGCGTCCAGGCCCATGAAGCAGGCCGTCATCGCGCCGTCGATGCTCTACCTGCTCTACCCCCTCGAGGGCGAGGTGGACGGCTACCCCAAGGAGCAGTTCGAGCGCGACCTCGCCGACGAATGCGAGCGCGACATCCGCCAGGCGTTCGACGCCGGTGCCGAGCGCGTGTCGATCGACTTCACCGAGGGGCGCCTGGCCACCCGCAACGACCCGCGCAACCCGTGGACCGGGGCCGGCCTCCTCGACCGGTTCGTCGAGATCAACAATTGGGTGCTCGACCGCTTCACCCCGGAGGAGCGGGTCAACATCGGCGTCCACACCTGCCCGGGCGGCGACCGCGACTCGGTGCACTCCGCCGACGTGCCCTACAACAACCTGCTGCCCACGATGTTCAAGATGAACGCGGGCTACTTCCTCATCCAGCTCAAGTCCGAGCGGGAGAAGGACGAGGTGTACCGGTCGATCGGGGAGAACCTGCGCTCCGACGCCAACGGCGTGAAGCAGATGGCCTACCTCGGCGTGATCAACCCGGGCAACCCCCGCGTGGAGAGCGCGGAGGAGGTGCGTGACCAGCTGGTGCAGGCCGCGAACTTCATCCCCAAGGAGCAGATCGGCGCCACCGACGACTGCGGTTTCTCCCCGTTCTCCATCGACGAGAAGCCGAACCACGGCTCGCCGGACTTCGCCCGTGACGTGGCGTTCCAGAAGATTGCGAACCGCGTGCAGGGGACGCGGATGGCGGCGGAGAAGCTCGGCGTCGGCTGATCGTTCCGTGGTGGCGGCCGGCACTCCCACTCCGGACCGGCCGCCCCCACGGACACGCGCATCCTGGAGGCATGAGCATCGCCACCGGGTTCGACGCCAGGAGCACCGCCGCCGAGGTCGTCGCGGGAATAGACCTGACCGGCCGTAGCGCCGTGGTGACGGGAGCGGCCTCGGGGAGCGGGGTCGAGACCGCTCGGGCGCTGGCCGCGGCGGGCGCCGCGGTGACCCTGGCGGTCCGCGACGTCGACGCCGCACGCCCGGTCGCCGACGACATCACGGCCACGACGGGGAACACCGCAGTGTCCGTCGCGTCCCTCGACCTCACCGACATCGCCTCGGTCGACGAGTTCGTCGCCGCGTGGACCGGCCCCCTGCACATCCTGGTCAACAACGCGGGCGTCATGACCACCCCCGAGGCCTACACCGCCCCGGGCTGGGAGCTGCAGTTCGCCACCAACCACATGGGCCACTTCGCGCTCGCGCTCGGCCTGCACGACACCCTCGCCGCGGACGGGTCCGCACGCATCGTGTCCGTCAGCTCCAGCGGGCACGGGGACTCCCCGGTCGTCTTCGACGATCTGTTCTTCGACCGCCGCCCGTACGACCCGGGCCAGGCCTACGGCCAGTCGAAGACGGCCAACGTGCTGTTCGCCGTCGAGGCGACGCGTCGGTGGGCCGTCGACGGGATCACCGCCAACGCGCTCATGCCTGGCGGGATCTGGACGAACCTGCAGCGCCACTGGGACCCCGACGTGCTCGACCGCACGAAGGAGATGGTCGCGGCGTCGGGCATGGCGGCCAAGACCCCGGAGCAGGGCGCGGCGACCTCGGTCCTGTTGGCCACCTCACCGGCCCTGCGGGGGATCGGCGGGCGGTACTTCGAGGACTGTCACGAGGCCGTCGTGGTCCCGGAGATCGTCGACGGCATCTCTGGCGTCCGTGACTACGCCCTCGATCCCGACGCCGCCCGCCGGCTCTGGGACGTCTCGCTCGACCTGCTCACGAAGGCCCGGAGCGGCGCCTGACCCCCAGGGACCGACCACCGGCTCACCGCAGCGCGGCGGGCACCTGTGCGGGGAAGAGCAGGCGGACGTCGTCGAGGGTCACCAGGCGCAAGCCGATCGCCTGCTCCACGACGGCGATCCGCCACCCACGGGTCTTGTCGTTGAGCCGGACCCCGCGCAGCCAGCGCTGCGCGTGCCGGAACGCCTCGCTCTGCACCTTCGGGCTGGGGGCGGGGCGGCCCTGGGCGCGGTGCCACGCGGCGATCTGCTCGGCGTCGCCGTGGACCTCGCGCGCCGGTCCCGACGTGGCGGCCGCCGCGGCGAGGATCGTCGGTCCGCACGCGGCGACCAGCACCGACCACCAGGTCTCGGCCGTGGGCAGGGAGGTGTTCACAGTGCCCCCGCCTGCGAGGTCGCCCCGGGCCCGCGCGGCCGGGGCGAAGCGCAGCAGCGCGAGCGTCAGCTCCTCGCCGTCGGCCAGCCACAGACCCAGGGAGGCACGGTCGTCGCGGACGAGCAGGCCGTTGCCGGGTCGGATGCGGTCGGACCCGGGCACACCGGGGACGAACAGCGTCAGCTGACCGCCGTGCCGCTGCCGGTTGATGACCAGGTAGGCGTCGTCGCGGACCTCGATCTCGACGGCCAGGCGGGAGACGCGGTCATCGGGCACGGGGACGTGGCGCCCGGTGTCGCCGTCGCCTCGGCTCCCTCTCCCCAGGGTGACGCGGTCGCCCCAGGGCACGGAGAAGCGCATCTCGGTGCGCACGTCGAGAACGGCGAGCCCGCCCGCGGGCAGGCGCGAGGCCCGCGGGTCCCGCGCCGCTCCCACCCCAGGCCGCACGCGTCCTCCTCCTAGCGGTGTCCACGATAGGGCGACCGCGTGGGACGTCCCACTACCAGCGTGGGACTCCGCGTCGGGTACCGGTCCTCGGAAGCGTGGCGTGACCGCGGCGTCGCCGCCGCCGAGCGCCCGGGGAACCGCCTCCCCGGCGCCGGAGGAACCGGCGGCGCGCTGCTCGGGGCGGCCGCGGCGGCGAGCACCGGGTCCTGCGGCGCGGAGAACGCGGCGGTCACTACGACCCGCCCGACCGGGACGTCGCTGCGGGCGAGCACGTGCAGCCACGTGTGGTCGGCGAGGCGTCGGGTGCCGTCGGCGCGGGTGCGCTCGACGTAGTCCTGCACCATCTCGCGTGCGAGGGTTTCCAGCGGCCACCGCTCGGCGATCTCCGCGGCGTCGGAGACGTTCCACTCCAGCCACAGGTGCGGCGCGGCGACCCGCTGGCCGCGCGGCGTCCACACCAGCGCGTCCTCCGAGGCGAGACGGGACGCGGCCGCGCGGATCAGCCCCTCGCCGCGCACCCACGGGCGGGCCAGCACGCCGCGCAGCGCCCGGCGCACGGCCGCACCCGGGCGCGGAGCGAGCGAGAGGTCGGTGGTGGGCGTGGCGTCCGGCGCCGGCGTCACCTGCGGTCGGGGCCGCAGCGCGCGGCCGCCGAGCCTCCCCGACGCCGCCAGCACCACCAGCCCGGCCACCCCGCCGACGAGGACGAGCACCATGACGGCCAGCACGAACGACCCGGTCCCGATCCACAGGCCGATCAGCGCGAGGACGACGGTGCCGGCGACCAGGCGGGAACGCGAGAGGTGGGGGCTCATCGCGTGGGTCCGTCGACACCGGAGGCGACGAGCGCGGTGGGGGAGGGGAGGCGGTCGGCGGCGGCGCCGAGGACGCCGCTGCGCGCCGCCGCCTCGGCCGCGCCCTGGGGGCCCGTCGCCGAGACCAGCGCGGCGGCTCCCACGCAGAGCATGAGGGCGAACGCGCCGTGCGCGGCCACCCCGAGCGCGCGGTCGGGCAGCCCGGGACGTCGGACCCGGCCCGTCGTGGGGTCCGCCGTGCGGCGGGCGAGCCCGCCCACACCGACCCGCTCGGAGACGGTCCGCCCCACCGCCCACCCGAGCAGAGCCCCGACTCCGACGGCGGAGACGACGAGCGGAGTGGAGGCCGGGTCGTACCAGCGCGCGAGGGCGCCGAACCCGAGGACGCCCGCGACGGCGCCCGCCAGGCGCAGGACGAGGCCGGTCCCGCCGCGGCGCCAGCCGCGCAGGGCGGCGAGGGCGACGACGACGAGCACCAGCAGGTCGACGAGGGTCACGGTGGGTCCTCCTGCGGTCTCGGACCGGGAGTGGCTCCCGGGCTCTGCGCCCACTCCACCGGCCGCGCACCCCGCGTGGGGAACCGATCCGGGAAGTATTTTCCGGCCGCGGCGGGAGACACCGGCGACAACCCGGTGCCTCTGCTCCGCGGCACCTGGTACTACTGGTACCGGATAGTTACTCGTCCGATGTCGTGAGGTGCGCTCGTGAGAAGTTCTTCCGCCCAGCTGCCCCGGGGTGTCCGGAGGTTGCGCGACGCCGCGTCCCGGTTCACCACCCCGCTGCTCCCCGACGACTATCTGTCCCTGATCAATCCGTTGTGGTCGGCGCGGGAGCTGCGCGGGCGCGTGGTGAAGGTCGTCCCGGAGACCGACGACGCCGTCACGCTGGTGATCAAGCCCGGCTGGGGGTGGTCGTTCGACCACGCGGCCGGTCAGTACGTCGGCATCGCCGTGCAGGTCGACGGACGCTTCCACTGGCGCTCGTACTCGCTGACCTCACCGCCGAAGCGCGACCGCGGCCACCTCTCGGTCACGGTCAAGGCGATGCCCGAGGGTTTCCTGTCCCAGCACCTCGTCGGCGGCGTCGCCGCGGGCACGATCGTGCGTCTCGCGCCGCCCAAGGGCGACTTCGTGCTCCCCGAACCGCCGCCCAAGAAAATCCTCTTCCTCACCGGCGGCAGCGGGATCACCCCGATCATGGCCATGCTGCGCACCCTGGACCGGCGCGGGAGCATGCCCGACGTCTTCGTCGCCCACTCCGCGCCGGACGCCGAGAGCCTGATCTTCTCCCACGAGCTCGACCGGTTCGCCGCGCGCTACCCCGATCTCAGGGTGCACAAGCAGTACACCCGCGAGGCCGGCCACCTCGACGGCGACGCCATCGAGGAGCTCTGCCCCGACTGGCGCGAGCGCGCCACGTGGGTCTGCGGCCCGAACTCCATGCTCGACGAGGCCGAGCGGGTGTGGAAAGAAGCCGGGCTCTCCGACCAGCTGCATCTCGAGCGGTTCTCGGTCGACCTGGCCGGCGGCGAGGCCGAGGGCGGCACCGTCACCTTCGCGGTGTCGGACACGTCGATCGAGAGCGACGGCGCGACGACGCTGCTCGAGGCCGGCGAGGGGGCCGGCCTCCAGCTGCCCTTCGGGTGCCGCATGGGCATCTGCCACACGTGCGTGGTGTCGCTGCGCTCCGGCGTCGTCCGTGACCTGCGCGACGGCACCGAGCACACCGCCGACGGCACCGCCGTCGAGAAGATCCAGACCTGCATCAGCGCCGCGGCCGGCGACTGTGTGCTCGACATCTAACGTCCCCCACCCTCGTCGTACGGGAGAGGAACAGCCATGGCCATTTCCGACGTGTTGGAGTTCGCGCATCTCACCGAGGCCGACGTGGAGGCGCTCGGACGTGAGCTCGACGCCATCCGCACCGACATCGAGGAGTCGCGCAGCGACGACGACGCCGCCTACATCCGCGGCGTCATCACCCTGCAGCGCCGCCTCAACGTGGCCGGTCGCGTCGTGCTGTTCGGGAGCGCGCTCCCGCCGCTGTGGGTGACCGGCGCGGCCCTCCTGTCCGTGGCCAAGATCCTCGAGAACATGGAGATCGGGCACAACGTCATGCACGGGCAGTGGGACTGGATGAACGACCCGGAGATCCACTCGTCGACCTGGGAGTGGGACACGGTGTGCCCCTCCGAGCAGTGGAAGCACTCCCACAACTACCTGCACCACACCTATACCAACGTCATCGGCAAGGACAAGGACGTCGGCTACGAGATCCTCCGGGTGCGCTCCGACCAGCCGTGGCACCCCTACTACCTGATGCAGCCGGTGGTGAACACGCTGCTCATGCTGGCGTTCCAGCACGGCGTGGCCCTGCACGACCTCGACCTCGAGGGCCTGCGCACGAAGCAGGCCGACCCCGAGGAGTTCACGCGCAAGCTCGCTCAGATCGGGCGGAAGATGCGTCGGCAGATCGGCAAGGACTACCTGCTCTTCCCCCTGCTCACCGGGCCGCAGTTCCTCTCCACGCTCAGCGCGAACGCCGCGGCCAACCTCGTCCGCAACATCTGGTCCTACGCGATCATCTTCTGCGGGCACTTCCCGGACGGCGCCGAGGTGTTCACCTCCGAGGAACTCGAGCACGAGACCCAGGGCGAGTGGTACCTGCGCCAGCTCCTCGGATCGGCGAACTTCACCGGCGGCAAGCTCATGCACGTGATGAGCGGGAACCTCGGCTACCAGATCGAGCACCACCTCTTCCCCGACCTGCCCTCGAACCGCTACCCCGAGATCGCCGTGAAGGTCCGGGCGCTGTGCGAGAAGTACGACCTGCCCTACACCACGGGGCCGTTCCCCCGGCAGTTCTGGCAGGCCACGCGCTCGATCTGGCGGCTCTCGCTGCCGGCCACGAAGCTCCGCGAGGCCTCCGAGCGCCGCCAGGCCCGCGGTCTTCCCCGCACGCGCGGCGCGAACACCGCCGCTGGCGTGCGGGGGCGGCCAGGGCCGAGACGTGGGGAGACGGGATGAGTACGGCACGGGGCGTCGCACACCAGCTGATCGAGAGCCACCTCGTCGACGGTGAGATGGCGCCCGGTGCGGAGGTCGCGCTGCGGATCGACCAGACCCTGACCCAGGACGCCACCGGCACCCTGGTCATGCAGGAGCTGGAGGCCTTCGGGCTCGAGCGCGTCCAGACCGAGGTCTCGGTGCAGTACGTCGACCACAACCTGCTCCAGACCGACGAGAAGAACGCCGAGGACCACGCCTACCTGCGCTCGGCCTGCCGCCGGTACGGCCTGTGGTTCTCCAAGGCGGGCAACGGCGTCTCCCACCCCACGCACATGCAGCGCTTCGGGATTCCGGGCAAGACGATGGTGGGCTCGGACTCCCACACCCCTGCGTGCGGATCGCTCGGGATGCTCGCCATCGGCGTCGGCGGGCTCGAGGTCGCGCTGGCCATCGCCGGCGAGCCGCTGACCATCCGGATGCCCGAGATCTGGGGCGTCCGGCTCACGGGGGAGCTCCCGGCCTGGTGCTCGGCCAAGGACGTCGTCCTCGAGATGCTCCGCCGCCACGGGACCACGGGCGGCACCAACCGCATCCTCGAGTACCACGGCCCCGGCCTGGCGACGCTCTCGGCGATGGATCGCCATGTCATCGCCAACATGGGCGCCGAGCTTGGCGCCACGACCAGCGTGTTCCCCGCCGACGAGGCGGTCCGGGCGTTCCTCGCGAGCGAGGGCCGCGAGGACGACTTCGTCGAGCTGCTCGCCGACGAGGACGTCGAGTACGACCTCACCGAGGAGATCGACCTCTCCGAGATCGTCCCGCTGATCGCCCGCCCGTCCTCGCCGGGCAACGTGGTGGCAGTCAGCGAGGTGGCGGGTGAGCCGGTGGGTCAGGTCATCATCGGGTCGTCGGCGAACCCCGGGCTGCGCGACTTCGCGATCGCGGCCCGGATGGTGCAGGGCCGCCAGACCCACCACGGGCTCAGCTTCGACGTCAACCCGACCTCCCGGACGATCCTCGCCGACCTGACGAAGTGGGGCGGGACGTTCTCGCTGATCGCGGCGGGCGCGCGTATCCACCAGGCCGGCTGCATGGGCTGCATCGGGATGGGGCAGGCGCCCGCCCCGGCGACGAACTCGCTGCGCACCTTCCCCCGGAACTTCCCTGGCCGCTCCGGCGGCGGGGCCGACGACCAGGTGTGGCTCTGCTCGCCCGAGACCGCGGCGGCGAGTGCGCTGCGCGGAGCGATCACCGACCCGCGCGACCTCGCGGCCGAGCTCGACCTGGAGTGGGGCGACCTCGGGCTGCCCGAGCGGGCCACCGTCGCCGCCGGGATGCTCGAGGAGCCGCCGGCGGCGGCCGACGCGCGGGACGAGGAGCTGGTGAAGGGGCCGAACATCTCGGGGCTCCCGGAGTTCGACCCGCTCCCCGAGGCGTTCGACGTCCCGGTGCTGCTCTCGGTCGGCGACGACATCTCCACCGACGACATCTCGCCGGCCGGCGCCGCCGCCCTGCCCTTCCGCTCGAACATCCCGGAGCTCGCGCGTTTCGCGTTCATCCGCATCGACGAGCAGTACCCGGCCAAGGCCGAGGAGATCAAGGACTCGACCGGCCACGCGATCCTCGGTGGGGAGAACTACGGGCAGGGCAGCTCCCGCGAGCACGCCGCGATCTGCCCCCGATACCTCGGTCTGCGGGTGGTGATCGCGGCGTCCTTCGCCCGCATCCACTGGCAGAACCTCGCGAACTTCGGGATCCTCGCGCTCGAGTTCACCGACGGGTCCGACCACGAGAAGATCGGTGTCGGCGACGTCCTCTCGTTCTCCGGGATGCACGATCAGTTGCAGAACGGGTCCGAGGTCACCGCCACCGTCGACGGTACGGAGTACACGTTCGCCCACCGGCTCTCGCCGCGGCAGGTGCGCATGGTCCTCGCCGGGGGACTCATCCGGGAGATGGCCGAGACCTGACGTCTTCCGGGGGCCCCGGCTCTGGTGGAGTGTCGGGTGAGCGATAGATGTCGACGAGGGAGAGGCCCGTGAGCGAGCTCGAGCAGTTGTCGATGCTGATCGGGGGCAAGCCGGTCGGTGCCGCCTCCGGCCGTACCTTCGAGTCCGAGAACCCCTACACCGGCGCGTCCTGGGCAGTGGTCCCGGACGGCGGGCCCGAGGACGTCGACGCCGCCGTCGGGGCGGCGCGGGCCGCGCTCGACTCCGAGTGGGGACAGATGACCGGGTTCGCGCGCGCGGCGTGCCTGCGCCGCCTCGCCGACCTCATCACCGAGGACGCCGAGCGCCTGGCCCGTCTCGAGGTGAACGACTCGGGCAAGCTCTATCGCGAGATGCTCGGCCAGCTGCAGGGACTGGGCGGCTGGTACCACTACTACGCGGGGGTCGCCGCCTCGATCGAGGGCCGTCAGATCCCGGCGCCCAACCCGAACTACCTCGTCTACACCCGCCGCGAGCCCGTCGGCGTAGTCGCCGCGATCACGCCGTGGAACTCCCCGCTGCTGCTCATGTCGTGGAAGGTGGCCCCGGCACTGGCCGCGGGCTGCACGATCGTGGTGAAGCCGTCCGAGCACGCGCCCGGCTCGACGCTCGGGTTCGCCGAGCTCATCGAGCGGGCCGGGTTCCCGGCCGGGGTGGTCAACGTCGTCACCGGTCTATCGCGCGAGACCGGCGAGCACCTCGCCGCGCACCCGGACGTCGACAAGGTCGCCTTCACCGGCTCCACCGCCACCGGCCGCGCCGTCGCCCGCGCGGCGGCGGGCAACCTGAAGGCCGCCACCCTCGAGCTGGGCGGCAAGTCGCCGCAGGTCGTATTCTCCGACGCCGACCTGCAGGCCGCCGCGAACGGTCTCGTCGCCGGCGTCTTCGCGGCCACCGGTCAGACCTGTATGGCTGGCTCACGCCTGGTCGTGCACGCGGACGTCCACGACGAGCTGGTGCGTCTCGCCGCCGAGCGCGCGTCCCAGATCAAGCTCGGGGACCCGTTCGCCGAGGACACCGAGATGGGCCCGGTGGCCAACGGCCCGCAGTACGAGAAGGTCATGGGCTACCTGGAGACCGCCCGCGACGAGGGCGCGACGGTCCAGTACGGCGGCGCGGCGGAGGAGTCGCTCGGCGGGTACTTCGTGAAGCCCACCGTGCTCACGGTCTCGCCCCAGGACACCGTCTTCCGCGAGGAGGTGTTCGGCCCCGTCCTCGCCGCGGTGACGTTCACCGATGAGGACGAGGCGATCAAGCTGGCCAACGACACCCCGTACGGCCTGGCCGCGGCGGTCTGGACCAAGGACGTGCACCGCGCCCACCGCGTCGCGGCGCGGATCAGGGCGGGCACGGTGTGGATCAACGCCTACCGCGTCGTGGCCCCCAGCGTCCCCTTCGGCGGCTACAAGGACTCCGGCCTGGGCCGCGAGAACGGCGTCGCCGGCGTCGACGCCTACCTGGAGACCAAGTCCGTCTGGGTCGAGCTCTCCGGCGGCACGCGGGACCCGTTCACGTTGGGCTGACCAACCGACGAGGGCGAAGTCAATGCCTGGGTGTGGGCGATCGTGGCCGGCCGCACTACGGCACTGTCGCATTCCTGGCCGCGAGCCACCGCGTGCTCGTTGCATGGCGTGCTCGTCGCGTTGGCGACCAGCGGCGACGAGGTCGTCGATGAACTGCGCCGGAGTGGCGCACTACATGCCCCTGACCGAGTTGCCCGCCGACAAGGCCCGTGAGCTGCTCGGGGTCAAGGTCCTCGCCACCCGGGCCGCCGTCATCGGCATGGTCGAGCGCGGCCACGGCGCGGTCATCAACGTGGCCGGCATGATCGCCTTCAGCGGCCCCGCCCCGCACGCCCAGATGCCGCGTCGTGCCGTGTACGCCGGAGCTCTCGCGCACCTGGTGGCCATGTCCCAGACCCTCAGCGCGGAGCGCGAGGGCACCGGGGTCCAGATCGAGGTCCTCTGTCCCGGCGTCGTGGCCACCGAGTTCCATCAGCGGCAGGGCATCGACCTGAGCGCCGTGCCGCGCATGAGCGCCGACGACGTCGTCAACGCCGGCCTGCGCGGTCTCGCGCTCGGCGAGGTCGTCTGCGCCCCCGGGGTCGAGGACGTGAGCCTACTCGACACCGTCTCCCAGGCCGACCTTGCCGCGTTCGGAGCCCAGAGCATCGAGCTGGCCAGCCGATACCGGAGTGCCTGCCCGACCCAGCCACGACTGGTCCGTCAGCCGCCGGCGTGAGGACGGGCGACGAGCGACGTCCGCGGAGCCCCCGGTCGCGGAAGGTCGGGTAGTGATCTCAGCGAGGGCATCGATCGCAGTGCCGGCGGGCCTGGACCCCGTCGTCAGGGTCCGAGCTGACCGGGCAGGAAGACCGGCAGCGGCGCGCGAGGCGGGACGGAGGTGCCGGCCGCGAGGTCGGCCGCCGCCGTCCCGGCCATCGGGCCGAGCACCGCGAGGCGCTCGCCCCTCTCGGCGGCCGCCACGACGGCGGGGTCGGGGAGGGGGGCCGTCGGGGCGGGTGGCGCGGCGGGGGCGGCAGGCGGGGCGACCTCGCCGTAGTCGGCGATCATCTGGTCCAGCCACTCGCGGTACGGGCTCCCGGCGTCGACGCGCGTGTGCCGGCACTGGCCCACGGTGCTCCTGCTGCCGTCCGACGCCACGCCGAGCAGGACCGAGCCGGTGCCGCCGGACACCACCGGGCCGCCGCTGTCGCCGTTGTCGCAGTAGCCGCCGGGGACGACGCGGGTGCCGTCGCCCGTCCGCACCCGCACCGGACTCGGCGAGGTCACCAGCAGGGCCGGAGCCCCGCCCGCGGTGCCGCCGGAGCGGGTCAGCCCCTCGACGGTCAGTCCGGCCTCACGCACGGTGGCGTTCGGGCGTCCGTCCCCCGAGCCGGTGGAGCCGTAGCCGAACTCGAGGGCCGCCCCGTGCCCGGCGGCGAGGCCCGCGGCGGTGCCCGTGGCAGCGCCCGTGGCGGTGTCGAGCGCTACCGGTGGCCGGTCGACGGCGCGGTCGAGCTGGACCACCGCGAGGTCGTCGACCGACGACACGGCGTCGGCGCCCGGCCGCGCTCCCGACCGGGCGGAGTAGGGCACCACCCCGCTGACGCCGTGTTCCTCGGCCCCGGACGTGCCGTGGGCGAAGGTGACGGTCCAGTCGCCGAGGTCGTTGCTGTAGACGCAGTGGGCTGCGGTGAGCACGAGACGGGGCGCGACCAGCGATCCCGAGCAGACGTTGCGGGTGGTCGCGGTGCGGGCCACGTCGATCCGCACCACGAACGCCGACGCGTCCGCCTCGGCGTCCTCACCTCCGACGATGGCCGAGGCGGGCACGGGTAGGGCAAGGGCGATGACCGCCGCGAGCGCGCCCGCCACGGAGCCCGCCCACCACCTCGCCCACCGACCGGACACCCTGCGGCCTCCCCGTTGCGTTGTCCCCACCTCAGCTCATCGGCGGCCACTGTGGCACGCCGAGTCGGCCGAAAAGACGCACTCATAGGGCCGAAAGAACCATCCGATGGCCGTCACTGCGGCCCCGTCCAGGCGACGGGTGCGCCACCGGTTGGTGGACACAAGCCGGTGGAGCACCGCAGCGTCGTCAGACATCGGCACGGTACCGAGACCGCGTCGGTGACGCCGACGGTGGCGAACCTGCCCGCTCCGGCGAGCACCACGTGGTGACGCCCACACACCGGGAGAGCCGCGCTTGTCCGATCCCCACAGAACCGAGGCACCGCTCCTGGGTGCACGCGTAGAGCGCGACCGGCGTCCCTGCCTACCGTCGGGAGACGACCCCGCTCCCCGTGGATCCAGGAGGACCCCGCGTGACGGCAACGTTGGAGACCGTGCCCCAGCACGTCACACGCATCAACCAGGCCAAGACACCGCTCGGTCCCGGCCGTCCCGGCGCGAGCCGGGCACACATCAGCCCGTCGACCGCGCACCTGAGCGTGGCGGACGTCGAGGCCATCGGCGTCGAGCTGCAGGCGCTGCGCGAGGTGGTCATGTCCTCCCTCGGGGAGGCCGACGCCCGGTACATCCGCCGGGTCATCGCCACCCAGCGCGGGCTCGAGCTCGCCGGCCGCGGCCTTTTGCTCGGTGCGCTCTTCCCGCCGGCGTTCGTCGCCGGCACCGCGGCCCTCGGCGTCGCCAAGATCCTCGAGAACATGGAGATCGGGCACAACGTCCTGCACGGGCAGTGGGACTGGATGCGCGATCCCGAGATCCACTCGACGACCTGGGAGTGGGACGCGGTCTCCACCGCCGAGGGCTGGCAGCACGCGCACAACTACCTGCACCACACCTACACCAACGTGCGGGGCAAGGACCGCGACATCGGTTACAACCTGCTGCGCGTCGATCCCGACCAGCCCTGGAACCCGGGCCACCTGGTCCAGTTCGTCACGAACGCGGGGCTCTCGCTCATCTTCGAGTGGGGTATCGCGATGTTCGACCTCGAGCTCGACGACATCGCCAACGGCACGGCCACGTTCCGGGACAAGTGGCCCGGCATCCGGGACCTGATGCGCAAGGCCGGCAAGCAGATGCTCAAGGACTACGTCGTGTTCCCCGCACTGTCGGGGCCGTCGTTCGTCCCCGCCGCGGTCGGCGGGCTGGTCGCGAACCTCATGCGCAACGTCTGGGGCCACGCCGTGATCTTCTGCGGGCACTTCCCCGTCGAGGTGGAGACCTTCGGCGAGGAGCGCCTCGACGACGAGACCCAGGCCGAGTGGTACGTCCGGCAGATGTTGGGCTCGGCGAACATCGAGGGCTCGAAGCTGCTGCACATCATGACCGGGAACCTGTCGCACCAGATCGAGCACCACCTGTTCCCGGACATGCCGTCCAACCGCTACGGCACGATCGCGCCGACGGTGCGCGAGATGTGCCGGCGCTACGGGCTGCCCTACAACTCCGGGCCCATGTGGAAGCAGTACGGTGGGGTGCTCGCCAAGATCGCCCGGCTCTCCCTCCCGGGTGGGCACGCGACGATCGACAAGCGTCGCAACCGGTCGCTGCCGGTGCGCCGCGCCGCCGCGGCGACGCTTCAGCGCCTCCGCGGGATCGCGGCGCCGGCCGCCGCCTGAGGACCACCTACCCCTCGGGGACTGGCCCCGCCCGCAGGGCCAGTGCCACCTCGAGCCGCGCCACCGGGTCGTCGAGCATCCCGGCGAACGACTCCTTGAGGCGCGCGAGCCGGTAGCGCACGGTCTGCGGGTGCACGTGCAGGGCGGTGGCGGCCTCGGCGACGTCGCCGTGGGCGTCGAACCACGCCGAGAGCGTTTTCACGGCCCGGTCGCGGGCGGCGGAGGTCATCCGCAGGAGCGGCTCGAGACGCTGGGCGACGAGGTCAGCGGTGAGACCGGTGTCCGCGTGCAGGATCAGGGCGAGCAGATGATCGTCGGCCCGGACCAGCCCCGTGCCCTCCGGCTCACCTCCGGAGAGCTGCCCGGAGCGGTGCAGGGGCCACGCCGCGCGGGCCCGCGCGACGGTCCGCACCGTCGCCGCCGGGGTGACCGTCGGCCCGAGGACGGCAGGGGCGTCGCGCACCGCGTCGGCGAGCACATCGGCGCGGCCCGGGCCGGTCGGGTCGGGCACGAGGACGACACCGACGCGATCGATCACCGAGCCCACCACGTCCGGGGGCAGTCGGCGTCCGATCCTGGCGAGCACCGACTCGTCGACGAGCAGCGCGGCCACCGTGCGCGGCACCGTCCACTGCGCCTCCCCGGCGAGGCGTTCGAGCTCCGGCGGATCGAGCGCCGGCGTGCGGCACAACCGCTCCACCAACGCGTGTCGGCGGGCCTGCCGCGACCCGGCGGTCATGGACTGCTCGTGGGCGTAGCCCGCGACCGACGCCGCGGCCAGCTGTTCCACGTAGGCGAAGAGCGCCTCGGCGAGCCGGAACACGGCGTCGGGCTCCAGTCCCAGCGCCGCCGACCGGGACGACACCCGACGCCACATGACGCGGCTGCCGACGCGGTAGGCCGCCTGCAGCGCGTCCATCGTGCGCCCGTGGCGGTGCTCGACACGGCCGAGCTCGAAGTAGGTGCGGGTCTCGGGGAGGTCGTCGTCGGTGCCGAGCAGGTCGACGAACTGCCCGAGGGCCACCGACACGCCCTGGCGGATCCGGCGGCCGAACTCCCCGTCCATCGACAGCGCGTACTCGGCAACCTCCGCGCGGACCGCGTCGATGATCTCGCCGGCCGCGTCCACCGCCACCGGGCGCACGCGCTCCGCTGCGCACGCCGGCACCTCCGCCCAGGGGTGTCGGGGGGTGCCGCTCTCGGGCAGGGCGGCGGCGTCGGCGGGCTCCACGCCGTCCAGTGTGGCAAATCCGGCGGCCGCTGACGGCTCCCGTCGGTGATCAGGGGCGAGGATGACGGGGTGCCGTCACGTCCCCGCCGGTCCCACCGCGTCCCCCGGCCGGTCGGTCCGGGCGCGGGCCGGGTCACGCGCCGGCTCGCGGGCCGGGTCGCTCTCGGCGCCGGGGGTGCCGCCCTCGTCGCCGTGAGCGTTTCCGCCCGCTGACGCGCCGGTGGCCCGCCGCGCTCGCCGCGAGTCTCCTCGCCGCGCTCGCCACCGAGGTCCCGCGGCCGACGACGGCCGCGGTGCTGGCGATCGAGGCGGAGGCCGCGCGCCAGGGTGCGGCACGGACGCCGGCCGGGCGTCTCGGCGTCGCCCTCGCCGCGGGCGCGGTCCTCGCGCTGCGGGTGCTCGACGCGCGGACCCGGACGACCCACCGCGTCCTGGAGCACGCGCTGCGCGACGTGCTCGGTCCCGGGTGCAAGCGCACGCGGCGCCGTCCGCGTCCGCCCCTGCCGTGGCTCGGCGGGCTGGCGGCGGAGCGGTGGCGCGTGGTCCGGGAGCGCAACATCTCCTACGGGTCGGATCCGGTGAACGTCCTCGACGTCGTGGCGCCGTCCCGACCTGCTCCCCGGCGCGGGTGCGCCGGTGCTGCTCCAGGTGCACGGCGGTGCCTGGTCGGCCGGCGGGAAGGAGGGCGACGCGCGGCCGCTGCTGACCCACCTCGCCGACCGGGGCTGGGTGTGCCTCGCGGTGGACTATCGCCTCGGGCCCGGCCACCGGTGGCCCGCGATGATCGACGACGTCCGCACGGCCCTGGCGTGGACGCGCGAGAACATCCGCGCCCACGGGGGCGACCCGGATGCCATCGTGCTCTCCGGCGGCTCGGCCGGGGCGCAGCTCGCCGCACTGACCGCGCTCACCGACGGGAGCGGGGTGGCCGCCGTCGTCGTCTCCTACGGCATCTACGACCTCACCACCGACGACGGCAGCGGCACCCTGGCGGACTTGCTCGAACGCACGATGATGCCGGACCGCGGCGAGGTCGACGTCTGGCGCTCGGCGTCACCGACCCACCGCGTCCACTCCGACGCGCCGCCGTTCCTCGTCCTGCACGGGTCCGGCGACGCCGTGGTGTCGACGCACCAGAGCCGCGCGTTCGTGCGCGCGCTGCGTGCGGTGTCGGGGGCACCCGTGGCCTACGCCGAGCTCCCGCACGCCCAGCACTTCTTCGACGCCCTGCCCACCGCCCGCTCCCTGCAGACGGTGCGGGCGGTGGAGGAGTTCCTCGACGTCGTGGTGCGGGGGTTGCGGCGGCCCGCCCGGGGTGCCGGTCGCGGTCAGTAGGCTCATCGGCACCCCGACCGCCCGATCCAGGAGCTCCCGCCGTGTCCTCGCTCGCACCACCCGGCCCCACCGTCGCCACGAGCGTCCAGGTGGCCGCGGGCACCACCGCGAGCGCCGCGGTGCGGGAGGCGGGCCTGCCCACCACCGGTCCGCAGGCGGTTCTCGTCGTACGGGACGCGACGGGCGTCCTGCGTGACCTGGCGTGGTCCCCCGAGGACGACGCCGACGTCGATCCGGTCGCCGCCGACACCGACGACGGCCGGATGGTGATGCGCCACTCGGCGGCACACGTGCTCGCTCAGGCAGTGCAGCAGCTCTTCCCCGAGGCGAAGCTGGGTATCGGCCCGCCGATCGCCGACGGATTCTACTACGACTTCGCGGTCGCGCGGCCCTTCACCCCCGAGGACCTCGCCGCGCTCGAGAAGGCCATGCGCCGGATCGTGAAGGCCGGGCAGCGGTTCGTCCGCCGGGAGTACCCGAGCCTCGACGCCGCGCGTACCGAGCTGGCCGGCGAGCCGTTCAAGCTGGAGCTGGTCGATCTCAAGGGCACGAGCGCGGACGACGACGCCGAGATCATGGAGGTGGGGTCCGGCGACCTCACCGCCTACGACAACGTCCACGCTCACACCCACCAGCGTGTCTGGGGCGATCTGTGCCGCGGGCCGCACGTGCCCACCACCAAGCACATCGCGGCGTTCTCGATCACCCGCTCGGCCGCCGCGTACTGGCGCGGCGACCAGGCGAACGCCTCGCTGCAGCGGGTCTACGGGACGGCGTGGGAGTCCCCGGAGGCCCAGGACGCCTACCTCGAGCGCCTCGCCGAGGCCGAGCGCCGCGACCACCGGCGTCTGGGCTCCGAGCTCGACCTGTTCAGCTTCCCCGACGAGATCGGATCCGGCCTCGCGGTCTTCCACCCCAAGGGCGGCACCGTCCGCCGGGAGATGGAGGACTACAGCCGCCGACGCCACGCCGAGGCCGGCTACGAGTTCGTGTACTCGCCGCACACCACGAAGGGCGAGCTGTTCGAGACCTCCGGGCACCTGCAGTGGTACCGCGAGGGCATGTTCCCGCCCATGCAGCTCGACGCCGAGTACGCCGAGGACGGGACGCTCACGCGGCCGGGCATCGACTACTACCTCAAGCCGATGAACTGCCCGATGCACAACCTCGTGTTCCGCTCCCGCGGGCGCTCCTATCGCGAACTGCCGCTGCGGCTCTTCGAGTTCGGCACCGTGTACCGCTACGAGCGCTCCGGAGTGATGCACGGCCTTACGCGCGCCCGCGGCTTCACCCAGGACGACGCACACATCTACTGCACCCGCGAGCAGATGCAGGGCGAGATCCGCTCCCTGCTGCAGTTCGTGCTCGACCTGCTGCGCGACTACGGCCTCGACGAGTTCTACCTCGAGCTCTCCACCCGCAACCCGGAGAAGTCGATTGGCTCCGACGCGGAGTGGGAGGAGGCGACGGCCGCGCTGCGCGAGGCCGCGTCCGGCTTCGGCATCGCGCTCGTGGACGACCCGGGCGGCGCCGCGTTCTACGCCCCGAAGATCTCGGTCCAGGCGCGCGACGCGATCGGGCGCTACTGGCAGATGTCCACCATCCAGGTCGACCTCATGTTGCCCGAGCGCTTCGGGCTGGAGTACACCGCGAGCGACGGCTCCCGGCCGCGTCCGGTCATGATCCACCGCGCGCTCTTCGGCTCCATCGAGCGCTTCTTCGGCGTGCTCACCGAGCACTACGCGGGCGCGTTCCCCGCGTGGCTCGCCCCCGTGCAGGTGGTCGGCGTCCCGGTCTCGGCCGACCAGGACGCCTACGTCGGAGAGGTCGCGGCCCGGCTGCGGGCGCAGGGCGTGCGCGTCGAGGTCGACGCCTCCGACGACCGTATGCAGAAGAAGATCCGTACCCACACGCTGCAGAAGGTCCCGTTCCTCATGCTCGCCGGCGGCAAGGACTCGGACGCCGACGCCGTGTCGTTCCGGTTCCGCGACGGATCGCAGCGCAACGGCGTCCCGGTCCCCGACGCCGTCGCCGCGGTGGTGGAGTGGATCGGCCGCCGGGACAACGCCTCGCCCGACGCCACGACCTTCCTACCGGTGTGATGAGCGATCCCGAGCCGGCCGACCCCGAGAAGCTCGCCGGCGCCGGGACCCCCGACGGGTTCCGGCGCCTGTGGGCGCCGCACCGGATGGCCTACATCGCCGGCGAGCGGGGGACGGGGGAGTCCGACGGCGGCTGCCCGCTCTGCGCCATCCCCCGGCGCGCCGACGCCGACGGGCTGGTGGTCGCGCGCGGGGCGCAGGTCTACGCCGTGCTCAACCTGCACCCCTACAACCCCGGCCACCTCATGGTGGTGCCCTACCGGCACGTCGCCGGGCTCGATGAGCTCACCGCCGAGGAATCCCTCGACCTCATGGCCTTCACCCAGCGCGCGGTCGGGGCGCTGCGGGCGATGGCCGCCCCGCACGGCTTCAACATCGGCATCAACCTCGGGCACGTGGCGGGCGGCTCGCTCGCCGACCACCTGCACCAGCACGTGGTGCCCCGCTGGGGCGGCGACGCCAACTTCATCACCGTCATCGGCCAGACCAAGGTCATCCCGGCGCTCCTCGCCGAGACGCGTGACCGCCTCGCCGGCGCGTGGCCGTCGGTGCCCGCCCGGTGAGCCGCCGGTGATCAACGACTGGGCGCGGTCGGCGGTCAGCCGGGGCCTGGAGGGGACAGGCCGGCGGCTGTGGCACCTCGGGATCACCCCGAACACCATCACCGTGGTCGGCACCCTCGGGTCGACGATCGCCGCGGTCGTCCTCATCCCCACCGGACACCTCTTCGCGGGAGCGTTCATCGTGTGGGGCTTCGTCATGTTCGACCTCCTCGACGGGGCCGTGGCCCGGGCCCGCGGGAAGGGCAGCCGGTTCGGCGGGGTGCTCGACTCGGTGTCCGATCGCATCTCCGACGGCGCCATCTTCGGGGCGGCGGCCTGGTGGGCCGGCTCCACCGGCCAGGGAGTCCTCGCCGCCCTGGCCCTGGTCTGCCTGGTCAGCGGCCAGGTGATCTCCTACGTGAAGGCCCGTGCTGACGCCGCGGGCCTGCGAGCCGACGGCGGCCTCGTCGAGCGGGCCGAGCGGCTCATCCTCGGCCTCACCGGACTCGGGCTGACCGGGCTCGGTGTGCCGTACGCGGTCGACGTCGCGCTCTGGGCGCTGGCCGTCGGCTCGGTCGTCACCGTCGGTCAGCGGGTCCTGGCGGTGCGCCGCAGCGCCCACGACGTGGGCGATGTCCCCGATGACCCCGGGGTCACGCCGTGACGGTTCCCGCGGACGGGACCCGTCGCCTGATGACGGTCGCCGAGCGCGCCGCTGATCTCGGCTACGGGGCGGGCTGGCGGCTCGTGCGCGCCGTGCCGGAGCCGGTGGCGCGCACGGCGTTCACCCGCGGGGCCGATCTGGCCGCCCGTCGCGAGGGGCCGGGGGTGCGGCGGCTGCGCGCGAACCTCGCACGGGTGTGCCCCGGGGTCGGGCCCGGCGAGCTCGACGCGCTCGTCCGCGCGGGGGTGCGGTCCTACGCCCGCTACTGGCGGGAGGCCTTCCGGCTGCCCGCGATGGACGCCGAGGCCCTGGCCGGCCGCGTCGACCCTCTCGTGGAGGGCCGCGAGCACCTCGACGACGCCCTGGCCACCGGGCGCGGGGCGGTCGTCGCGCTCACGCACTCGGGGAACTGGGACGTCGTCGGGGCGTGGGCCGTGCGCCGCTACGGCGGGTTCACGACGGTGGCCGAGCGCCTGCGCCCGGACTCGCTCTACGAGCGGTTCGTGGCCTACCGCGAGTCGCTGGGCTTCGAGATCCTGCCGATGACCGGCGGCGAGGCCCCGGTCCGCGGCCTCCTGCGCACGCTGCACGCCGGGCGCATCGTCTGCCTCGTGGCCGATCGCGACCTCTCCGTGCACGGCGTCGACGTCGACTTCTTCGGCGCCCGCGCGTCGATGCCCCCCGGCCCCGCGGCCCTCGCCGCGGCGACCGGTGCGGCGCTCCTCCCGCTCGGTTGTTGGTTCACCGACGACGCGGTGGGCGGAGAGGGCTGGCGATTCCGCATCAACCCGCCCGTCACGGTGCCGGACCGGGAGTCGGTGCCGGCGGCGACCCAGGAGATGGCGCACGTCTTCGCCAGCGAGATCGCCGAGCACCCCGCCGACTGGCACATGCTTCAGCGGGTGTGGCGGGACTGAGGCCCCGGGACGTCGCCCGTGCCAAGATCGCGGTGTGCGGTCCATTGACCTCGACTCGACCCGAACCTAGCCTTGTGAACCGCATCACGCGAGAGCGCTTGCGTCGGGATGCGGAGGTGGGCATGACCGTGCTCGCGGTCGACCTTCCCCACGCCCTGTCCGACCCCGAGGCCGTCGCCTCGACGCTCGCCGGGCGGCGCCCCGCCGTTTTCCTCGACTACGACGGCGTGCTCACCCCCATCGTCGACCGTCCCGAGGACGCGGTGATGTCGGAGCGCATGCGGGGGATCGTGCACGCGCTCGCGGCCCGCTGCCCGGTGTGCGTGGTGTCCGGCCGGGACCGCGCCGTGGTCACCGGCCTCATGGGCCTCGACGACCTGATCGTCGCGGGCAGCCACGGCTTCGACATCCACGACCCGGCCACGGGGACGATCACCCACGACGCGTCCACCGGGTTCGAGGACCTGGTGAGGACGGTGACCGAGCGCGTCGAGACCGGCGCGGCCGACATCACCGGCACCCTCGTCGAGCCCAAACACGCCTCCGTCGCGCTGCACTACCGCGGGGTCGACCCCACCGAGCACGCCCGCGTGCAGGAGCTCGTCGACGCCGTCCTCAACGAGCACCCGGGCGAGCTCAAGGTGACCCCGGGTAAGTTCGTCCACGAGATCCAGCCGAAGATCGACTGGCACAAGGGCCGCGCCGTTGAGCACCTGCTCGGCGTGCTCGACCTCGACGACCCGCAGGTGGTGCCCGTCTACCTCGGTGACGACGTCACCGACGAGGACGCCTTCCGCGCGCTCGCCGACCGCGGCGGCGTCGGGATCCTGGTGATCGACCCCGCCGACGCCGCGCGCCGCGCGACCGTCGCCAACGCCGTGCTCTCGGACGTCGACGAGGTGGGTCGCTTCCTCGACGGCCTGGCTCGATGAGCCCGATGAGCCCACTTCCCCACTCGACCCGCAGGAGGACACCGTGCCCGCTGCCGCGCACCCCGCCGGCTCCACCGATGCCGGGGACGACGGCTTCGTCCTGACCTACGACGGCTTCGACGCCGAGGAGGAGGGGCTCCGCGAGGCACTCACGTCCACCGGCAACGGCTACTTCTGCACCCGCGGGGCCGCCGAGTGGGAGGACACCGACGCACCGACCCACTACGCCGGGACCTACGCCCACGGCGCCTTCAACCGCGAGACGACGATCCTGGGCGGGCGCCCGGTGCCCAACGAGGACCTGGTCAACCTGCCGAACTGGCTGGTCCTCAAGCTGCGCATCGAGGGCGAGGAGGCCATCACCCTCGACAACGTCGAGGTGCTCGGCTACCGCCACACCTACGACATCCGCACCGCGACCGTCGCGCGCGAGTTCCGCTTCCGGGACCGGGCCGGCCGGGAGACCACCCTGCACAGCCGCCGGTTCGTCTCCATGGCCCACAGCCACCAGGCCGCGATCGAGTGGACGCTCACCCCGGAGAACTGGTCCGGCCGGATCGGCGTGGTGTCGGCCATCGATGGTCGCGTCGACAACGACATGGTCGCGCGCTACCGCGACCTCGAGGGCCGCCACCTCGACCCGGTCACCCCGCGCACCTTCGGGCCGGAGGTCATCGCGCTGAAGGTGCGAACGCGGCAGTCGAACCTCTACATCTCCGAGGCGGCCCGCACCCGGGTCTTCCGCGGGCGGGGCCGCGGCTGGGAACGCATGGACCCGCCCCGCGAGCTGCACCAGATGAACGACTACATCCAGCACGTGCTCCACCTCGACGTCCACGAGGGCGAGACGATCAAGGTCGAGAAGTTGGTCGCGTTCTTCACCTCGCACGACAACGCGATCACCGAGACCCTCGCCGCGACCGGGCGCCACGTCGAGCGCTACCCCGACTTCGCCGGGGCCCGGCTCGAGCACGAGGCGGCCTGGACCGAGCTGTGGGACGTCTGCGACGTCGCCCTGCCGAGCGAGCCGCGCGTGGAGATGCTCCTGCGCTTCCACACCGCGCACGTGCTGCAGGTCTGCTCCCGCCACACCGCCCGCCACGACGCCGGCGTCCCCGCCCGCGGACTCAACGGTGAGGCCTACCGCGGTCACGTGTTCTGGGACGAGCTCTACGTCTACCCGTTCCTGAACTTCCGGCTCCCCGAGATCACCCGCGGACTGCTGATGTACCGCTACCGGCGACTGGCCGAAGCTCGGGTGATGGCGGCGGAGGCCGGGTACGCGGGCGCGATGTTCCCGTGGCAGTCGGGCACCGACGGCACCGAGGAGACCCAGGTAGTTCACCTCAACCCGCTCTCCGGGCAATGGGACCCCGATCACTCGCACAACCAGCGCCACGTGAATGCGGCGATCTTCTACAACGTCTGGCAGTACTACCAGGTCACCGACGACCTGGAGTTCCTGCGCGGCTACGGCGCCGAGATCCTGCTCGAGATCACCCGCTTCTGGGCCTCGATCGCGCACAAGGACCTGCGCACCGGTCGCTACGAGATCCACGGCGTCATGGGGCCCGACGAGTTCCACGAGCGCTACCCGGGCGCCGAGCAGGGCGGGCTGCGCAACAACGCCTACACCAACGTGATGGTCGCCTGGATCACCGCGACGGCGCCGCGGGTGCTCGCGCTGATGCCCGCCAGCCGCCGCCGGGCGCTGCGGGAACGCCTCGGGATCACCGACGCCGAGCTCGAGCGGTGGTCGGAGATGTCGACGTCGATGTTCGTGCCCACCCACACCACCGAGGACGGCCACCGGGTCATCACCCAGTTCGAGGGCTACGAGGATCTCGAGGAACTGGACTGGGAGCACTACCGATCCACCCACGACAACATCCAGCGGCTGGATCGCATCCTCAAGGCCGAGGGCGACGACCCCGACCGCTACAAGCTGGCCAAGCAGGCCGACGCGGTGATGCTGTTCTTCCTCTTCCCCGACACCGAGCTGCGGGAGATCTTCTCCCGGCTCGGCTACCAGGAGATCGCCGACGATGCCGAGATGGCGCGGCGCACCGTGGACTACTACGACGAGCGCACCTCGCACGGGTCGACGCTGAGCCTCGTCGCCCACGCTGCGGTGCTGGCCGGGCTCGACCCCGCCAGCTCGTGGGACCGCTTCCTCGTGGCGCTGGAGTCCGACGTCGGCGACGTGCAGGGGGGCACGACCAAGGAGGGCATCCACATGGGCGTCATGTCGGGCACCCTCGACCTCCTCCAGCGGGCCTACGCCGGCTGCAGCGTGCGCGACGGAGTTCTCACCGTCGCCCCCCGCGTCACCGACCGGCTCGACGGGCTGTCGTTCCCCATCGTCTTCCAGGGGACGTCGCTGCGGGTGTCGGTGGCCGCCGGCGAGCTCACGGTCGCGGTCGACACCGACGGTTTCTCCCACCCGATCCAGGTCTCCCTCGGGGGCGAGATGCGGGTGATGGAGGCCGGCGACCGGCGCTCGGTGCCGCTGCACGGCACCGATGAGCTCCCCGGTCGCGAGACGCACGGCGCGCAGGTGCTCGTCGGAGGAGAACGGAAGGGCGGACACATGAGCGAGGGTTCGAACGGCCAGGGCTATCGGGGCGGCATCTTCGATGTCGACGGGGTGCTCGTCGATTCACCCCACGAGCAGGCGTGGCGCGAGTCGCTGCGCGAGCTCATGGAGGGTGACTGGTCCGACATCGCGGGGCAGACCTCCTGGACTCCCGAGGCCTTCACCTCCGACCTCTACCACCAGCGGATGTCGGGCAAGCCGCGCAACGCGGGCGCCACGGCGGCCCTGGAGTACTTCGGCGTCCCCGACGTGGAGCGCCGCGTCACCCAGTACGGCGAGCACAAGCAGGAGATGATCGTCCGGCTGATCGACGAGGGGAGGTTCTCCGCCTACGACGACGCGGTGCGCTTCGTCCTCGCGGTCAAGGCGGCCGGCATCGGGGTGGCTGCGGCGTCCTCGTCGAAGAACGCGGGACTGTTCCTCTCCCGCATCGACCTCGGGCGGTTCGGCGCCTCGGGGACCCTGCGCGACGCGTTCGACGTCGACGTCTCGGGCCGGGACTTCTCCCGCGGCAAGCCGGACCCCGAGATCTTCCTGACCGCGGCGTCCGAGCTCGGGCTCGACCCGGGCGACACCTTCGTGGTGGAGGACGCCACCAACGGGGTGCAGGCGGCGAAAGCCGGGAGGTTCGGGGCCATCGGTGTCGCCCGCGCCGACGACTCCGACGCCCTGGCCGCCGAGGGCGCCGACCTCGTCGTCACCTCGCTCGACACCGTCGACGTGGACCGGCTCGGTGCCCACGACCTGTGGTCGCGCTCGTGACCGCGCCGGAGGGCGACCTGACCGTCGGCGTCGACGTCGGCGGCACCAAGATCGCCGCGGGAGTGGTCGACGAGACCGGCAAGCTCCTGGCGCACACCCGACGCGAGACCCCCGCGCAGGACAGTGCGGGCGTGCTCTCGGGGATCGCGGACGCGGTCCGTGAGCTCGCGGCAACGCACGAGGTGGCGGCCGTGGGGATCGGGGCGGCCGGCTTCGTCGACGCGTCGCGCTCGACGGTCATGTTCGCGCCGAACCTCGCGTGGCGCGACGAGGACCTGCGCTCGTCGCTGTCCGGACGGCTCCACCTGCCGGTGGTGGTGGAGAACGACGCCAACGCCGCCGCGTGGGCCGAGTCGCGGTTCGGCGCGGGTCGCGACCACGACGACGTCGCCGTCGTCACCATCGGGACGGGCGTCGGTGGCGGTCTCGTGCAGTCCGGGCGCCTGCTGCGCGGGGGCTACGGGGTGGCGGCCGAGATCGGTCACATCACGATGGTCCCGTACGGGCGCCGTTGCGGCTGCGGGTTGCAGGGCTGCTGGGAGCAGTACGGCTCGGGCCGGGCGCTGGTCACCGAGGCCCGCGAGATCGGCCGGCACTCCCCGGCCTTCGCCGCCGGGCTGCTCGAGGCGGCCGGTGGCGACCCCGAGGCCATCACCGGGGAGATGGTGACCGAGGCCGCCCAGCGGGGCGACGTCGGAGCGCTGCACTGCTTCGACGAGATCAGCCGCTGGATCGGGCTCGGTCTCGCCCAGCTCGCCGCCGTGCTGGACCCGACGCTCTTCGTGATCGGCGGCGGCGTGTCCGCCGCCGGGGAGGTGCTGCGCGAGCCGATCGAGCGCGTCTTCCGTTCGAACCTCACCGGCCGAGGCCACCGCCCGGTGGCCGAGGTCCGGCTCGCCGAGCTGGGCTGGGAGGCCGGGATGGTCGGCGCCGCCGACCTCGCACGGACCCACTACGACACCGCCGTCCCCGGGAGACCGTCATGAGCATGGAGCAGGGGCCGTCGAGCGGCTCCACGGGAGCGTCCGGCCTCCAGGAGAAGACGACCGCGAAGGCGATCCTCATCTCGATCGTGGCCGCCGTCGGCGGCTTCCTCTTCGGCTTCGACTCCAGCGTCATCAACGGCGCCGTCGACGCGATCAACGGCCAGTTCGGTCTCGAGTCGAGCCCGATCCTCTCCGGCTTCGCCGTGGCCTCGGCGCTGCTGGGATCCGCGGTGGGCGCGTGGTTCGCCGGCCCCACCGCCGACCGGATCGGCCGGGTGCGGGTCATGCTCATCGCGGCCGGGCTCTTCGCGGTCAGCTCGATCGGCGCGGGGCTGGCGTTCGCGGTGTGGGACCTCATCGTGTGGCGGATCCTCGCCGGAGTGGGCATCGGCATCGCCTCGGTGATCGCGCCCGCCTACATCGCCGAGATCGCCCCGGCCCGCATCCGCGGCCGCCTGGGATCGCTGCAGCAGATGGCCATCGTGCTCGGCATCTTCGTCGCGCTCCTGTCCGACGCGCTGCTCGCCGGCGTCGCGGGCGGAGCCGCCAACACCCTGTTCTTCGGGCTCGAGGCGTGGCGCTGGATGTTCATCGTCGGGCTCATCCCGTCCGGGATCTACGCGGTGCTGGCGCTGCGGATCCCGGAGTCACCGCGCTACCTCGTGGCCAAGGGCCAGCTCGAGCGCGCGGGCGTCGTGCTCGCCGACGTCCTCGGCACCGGTCAGGAAGCGGTCCGGAGCAAGGTCACGACGATCGCCGACTCGCTGCGCCGCGAGGACAAGCCGAGCCTGCGTGATCTGAGGGGTCCCGCGTTCGGCCTCCGACCCATCGTCTGGATCGGCATCCTGCTGTCGGTGTTCCAGCAGTTCGTCGGGATCAACGTGATCTTCTACTACTCGACGACCCTCTGGCAGGCGGTCGGCTTCACCGAGAGCCAGTCCTTCCTCGCCTCCGTGATCAACTCACTGGTCAACGTGGCCGCCACCGTCGTCGCCATCCTCATCGTCGACAAGGTCGGCCGGAAGCCGATGCTGCTCGGCGGCTCGATGGGGATGTTCGTGACGCTGGGCGTGATGGCGGTCTGCTTCTCCAACGCGATCACCACCGAGGGCGCCGACGGCACGATGTCGGTGAGCCTGCCCGGGGCGTTCGGTCCGATCGCGCTCGTCGCCGCCAACCTCTACGTGGTCGCGTTCGCCGTCTCCTGGGGCCCGGTGGTCTGGGTGCTGCTGGGGGAGATGTTCCCGAACTGGCTGCGGGCCGCCGCGCTCGCCGTCGCCGCCGCGGCGCAGTGGATGGCCAACTTCCTCATCACGGTGTCGTTCCAGGCCCTGGCCGACGTCGGGTTGACCCTCGCCTACGGGATCTACACGTTCTTCGCGCTGCTCTCGGCGATCTTCGTGTTCCGCTTCGTGAAGGAGACCAAGGGCAAGGAGCTGGAGGACATGGTCGCCTGAGGCTCGACGTCGAGGGCATGACGACGCGGTCGATAGGCTGCGGCAGTCATGCGCGTCGGCATCGTGTGCCCCTACTCACTGGACGTGGCGGGTGGGGTGCAGTCCCACGTCCTCGATCTCGCGCGCGCCCTGGTCCGGCTCGGCCACCACGTCGACGTCCTCGCCGCCGCCGCCGACGACACTCCGGTGCCGCCGTACGTCACCCGCGCGGGCCGGGCGGTCGGCATCCCGTACAACGGCTCGGTCGCCCGGCTGACGTTCGGGCCGGTCTCCCTCGCCCGGGTCCGGCGGTGGGTGCGCGAGGGCCGCTTCGACGTCGTGCATCTGCACGAGCCGACCGCCCCCAGCCTGTCGATGCTCGCGCTCACCGTCCTCGACGGCCCGGTGGTCGCGACCTTCCACACCTCCACCCCGCGGTCGCGGACGATGACGTTCTTCCAGCCCCTGCTGCGGCCGCTGCTCGAGCGCGTGACCGCGCGGATCGCGGTGTCGCCGCTCGCGCGGCAGGTCTACGTCGAACACCTCGGCGGCGATGCCGTGGAGATCCCGAACGGGGTCGACGTGGCGCTGTTCGCCGGCGCGCAGCCGCTGCGCCCGCGCACCGGGGGCACGGTCGGGTTCGTCGGCCGCTACACCGAACCCCGCAAGGGGATGCCGCTGCTGCTCGAGGCGCTGCGCCCGCTCGTGCCCGATCGCCCCGACCTTCGCCTCCTCGTCGTCGGCCGCGGCGACGCCGAGGAGCTCCGCCGCCTCGCCGGGCCCGCGCTCACCGACCGGATCGACCTGCTCGGCGCGGTCGACGAACCGGGAAAGGTCGCCGCGCTGGCGTCGATGGACGTGCTGGCCACCCCCAACACCGGGGGCGAGAGCTTCGGCGTCGTCGTCGCGGAGGGGCTCGCCGCGGGCGTCCCGGTCGTCGCGAGTGACATCGAGGCCTTCCGCCGGGTCCTCGACACCCCGACCGGCCCCGCCGGGCTCCTCCTGCCCCCCGGTGCCACCGCGGCCTGGACCCGCGGCCTGGCGGCGCTGCTCGACGACCCGGAACGGCGGGCGACGCTCGCCGCCGCCGGCCGCGCGCGCGTCGTCGACTTCGACTGGACCACCGTCGCGGCGCAGGTCCTGCGGGTCTACGAGGTGGCGGTGGCCGCCGACCCGCGGCCCGTGGCCGCCCTGTCCGACGCCCTCCCCGCGCCGGCCCCTCGCGACGTCGCGCTGCCCGGGCCCGGAGCCCCCGGCGAGCCCGTCGAGGGCCGCGGCGGGCGGGGCCTACCGTCGGCGCCGTGAACCTCTTCGGCGTCGCGGGGCTCGTGGCGGTGTTCCTGCTCGTCGTCGTGCTCGTCGCGGTCGTGGTGACGGCCGTCGTCCTCGTGGCCCGGGCCCGTCGGCTCGACCGTCTGCACCGGCGGGTGGACGCGGCGCGCGCCGCCCTCCTCGGCGTCCTCGACCGGCGCGCGGCCGTGGTGCGCACAATCGCGGCCGCGCCGTCGGCGGTCGTGCTCGCGAGCGAGCGGCGCGCCCTGCGGGCGGGGGCCCGCGCCGCCGAGGAGGCCGGGACCGACGAGGACCGCGAGGTCGCCGAGAACGATCTCGCGCGCCTGCTCGCGGCCCTCGACGTCTCCGCCCTGCCCGTCGACGTCGCCGCCGAGCTGGCCGACGCCGACGCCCGCGTCGTCGTCGCCCGCCGGGTGCACAACGACGCCGTCCGCGACACCCGCGCCCTGCGCGGACGCCGGATGGTCCGGGTGCTGCGCCTCGCGGGCAGCGCGCCGTTCCCGCGGTACTTCGAGATCGCCGAGGTCGGGGCCCTGACGCCGGCGCCCGCGACGTCCCCCGAGCCACCCCCGCACGAGCCCCACCACGACCCTGCCGCCACCGGCCCCTTCGCCGTCCCGCGCATTACCCCGGGGAGTGGGGTCCGCGAGGCCGACGGGTCGCACGGGGAGAACGGGTCGAGGGCTGTCACGCCGTCGGCTGCCACCCCATCCGCGCCGGGCGCGGACACAGTGGCGGAGCCGGTCCCGGGTCCGCCGCGCCGGGCCCGCGACGCCGCCCGCGTCGTCGCGCTGGACGACGACGGCCGCGTCCTGCTGTTGCGCGCCCAGGACCAGGAGCGGCCCGACAGCTCGTTCTGGTTCCTTCCCGGAGGAGCCGTCGAACCGGGGGAGGACCCGGCACGCGCCGCGGCCCGCCAGTTCGCGGCCGCGTCGGGGCGCGTGTGCCCGGTGGAGGACTTCACCGGACCGGTGTGGCTGCGCGAGGTCCGGTTCGCCTCCCAGGGGGTCACCTACGACGCGCGCGAGATGTTCTTCGTCCTCGCTGACGCCGGTGGAGAGGTCGACACGTCCGGGGTGCCGGGCCTCGGGCGCCGACGGGTCGCTGCGCACCGCTGGTGGACCCCCGCTGAGCTCGCCGTCACCGTCGACGTCGTCCACCCGCGCCAGCTCGCCGACCTCGTCTCCGACCCGGCATCGCTCCGCCCGCCCGACGCGCCGATCGCCGTACGGTGAGAAGTCCCGTGTCCCACCGAGTCGGTCGGTGACGCCGTTACGATCGAGTCGAACCACGTCGTCGTCCTGGAGGAGGTCCTTCCCGTGACCCGCCCCGACCCGTCCACCTCCCGCCACGGCGAGCTCACCCCCGGCGCCGCGCGCCCGGGGCGCGGGGTCAAGCGCGGCCTGGCCGACATGCTCAAGGGCGGGGTCATCATGGACGTGGTCACGCCGGCGCAGGCGCGGATCGCCGAGGACGCGGGCGCGGTGGCGGTCATGGCCCTCGAGCGCGTGCCCGCCGACATCCGTGCCGACGGCGGCGTCGCCCGCATGTCCGCCCCGGAGTTGGTGTCGGGGATCGTCGACGAGGTGTCGATCCCGGTGATGGCCAAGGCCCGCATCGGGCACTTCGTCGAGGCGCAGGTGCTGCAGTCGATCGGCGTCGACTACGTCGACGAGTCCGAGGTGCTCACCCCGGCCGACGAGGCCCACCACATCGACAAGTGGCCCTTCACGGTGCCCTTCGTCTGCGGGGCGACCGACCTCGGCGAGGCGCTGCGCCGTCTCGGCGAGGGTGCCGCGATGATCCGGTCGAAGGGCGAGGCCGGCACCGGCAACGTCGTCGAGGCGACGCGGCACATGCGCGCGATCCGCGCGGAGATCCGGGCGTTGTCCCGCATGGACGACCAGGAACTCTACGCCGCGGCCAAGGAACTGCGCGCGCCGCTGGAGCTCGTGCGCGAGGTCGCCGAGTCGGGCCGACTGCCCGTCGTGCTCTTCACCGCCGGCGGCATCGCCACCCCCGCCGACGCCGCGATGATGATGCAGCTCGGCGCGGAGGGCGTGTTCGTCGGTTCGGGGATCTTCACCTCCGGCAACCCCGCGGCGCGCGCCGAGGCCATCGTCAAGGCGACGACCTTCCATGACGACCCGGACGTGATCGCCAAGGTGTCCCAGGGACTCGGCGAGGCGATGGTCGGCCGCACCATCAGCGACATGCCGGAGTCCGAGCGCCTGGCCCGGCGGGGCTGGTGACCTCCGACGCCGCTCCCAACGCCCGGCGCGCCCCCGACCGCCGCAACGCCATGGGGACGCCGGCCCTCGCGCTCGGCCTCCTCGCGGCGGGGACCTGCTGGACGGGGTGGGCCGGCGTCCTCCTCGGGCTGTTCGGGGTGGTCGCCGGCTGGCTCGGCGCGCGCCGCGCGTTCCACGGGCTCGCCACCGACGGGGCCTCGTCGCTCGGCGGGGTCGCGCTCGGGGGGATCGGGCTCGTGGTGGGCGCGGTCGTCGTCTGGCCGACGCTCTTCGGGACCGGCAACTTCGGCGACGGCCTCACCCTCGACCAGTGTCTGGCCAGCTCGACCACGGCGAAGGAGATGCACATGTGCAAGTCGCAGCATCTCGCCGAGTACAACCAGCGGTACCCCAACGCCGCGGAGTGACCGCCCGTCGCCGCCCGGTACGCCGTCCGTGTCGGTGACCCCCCGCCCGTGCCACCATCCCGGCATGACGACCTCGCGGCCGGTGCGCCGGAGCGCCTGGGAAGGACTCGGCACACCCGCCCTCTGCGCCGGGTGCATCGCCGTCGGCACCTGCTGGCTCTGGGGCGGGTGGTTCGGCATCGGGTTCGGTGTCCTCGCCCTCGTGGTGGGCTCCATCGGCGCGAAGCGCGCCTTCGACGACCCCGAGCGCAACGGCGGCGCGGCGCTGGGCGGGGCTGTGCTGGGGCTCGTCGGACTCGGCGTCGGCGCCTGGATCGCAGTGCCCGCGCTCCTCGGGGTCGGCACGTTCGGCGAGGGCCTGACCCTCGACGAGTGCATGACTCAGGCCAAGGGCCAGCAGGAACAGCGGATGTGCGCCACGCAGCACCTCGACGAGTACCGCCAGCGCTTCCCCGGTCGCCAGAACATGTGAGACTCGCGGGCGTGCCCCCCGTCGGTGTCCTCGCCCTGCAGGGCAACGTCCCCGAGCACCTCGACGCGCTCCGCGCGTGCGGTGCCGAGGCCGTCCCGGTGCGCCGCCCGGCCGAGCTCGAGGCCGTCGACGGCATCGTGATCCCCGGCGGGGAATCGACGACCCTCTCCAAGCTGCTCGTCGCGTTCGGGCTCTACGAGCCGCTCGTGGCGCGGTTGGCCGCGGGGATGCCGGCGTTCGGCTCCTGCGCGGGGATGATCCTGCTGGCTCGGGAGGCCGTGGACGCCCGGCCGGACCAGCGTCAGCTCGGTGCCCTCGACGTCGTCGTGCGGCGCAACGCCTTCGGTCGTCAGGTCCAGTCGTTCGAGTCGGACCTCGAGGTCACCGGCGTCGTCGGCGGACCGGTACGCGCGGTGTTCATCCGGGCGCCGTGGGTGGAGTCGACCGGCCGTGGCGTCGAGGTCCTCGCCCGGGTGCCCTCGACGGTGCGGGGCCCCGCGTCGGGCAAGGTCGTCGCGGTCCGGCAGGGCCCGGTGATGGCCACCGCCTTCCACCCCGAGCAGTCCGGCGACGCCCGCCTGCACGACCTGTTCCTCCGCCGCGTACGGGAGGTCGCGGGAGCCTGAGGGCCCGCCCACCACCCCCGGGTCGGGCGTCGGGCGCGGTCCCGACGCGCTCCGGCACACCGCTGCCGCCGTGGTCGCCGGTAGGATCGGCCGCCGATCCACGGGCGCGGCGGCGGGCGTGGCCGGCGGCCGCGCCTCGTGCGGGCCGCGCTGGGGGATCCGCTCCGCGCACGGCCGGGAGAGCGCGACGAGAAGGGCGGGCAAGGATGAGCGGCCACTCCAAATGGGCGACGACGAAGCACAAGAAGGCCGTCGTCGACGCGAAGCGCGGCAAGATGTTCGCCAAGCTGATCAAGAACATCGAGGTGGCCGCCCGCACCGGCGGAGGGGACCCGGGCGCCAACCCGACCCTCTACGACGCCATCCAGAAGGCCAAGAAGACCTCGGTCCCCAACGACAACATCGACCGCGCGTTGAAGCGCGGTTCCGGCGCGGAGGGCGGCGGGGCCGACTACCAGGCCATCACCTACGAGGGCTATGCCCCGGGTGGGATCGCCGTGCTCGTCGAGTGCCTCACCGACAACAAGAACCGGGCGGCGGGGGAGGTGCGCACCGCGATGAACCGCAACGGGGGCGCCATGGCCGACCCGGGCTCCGTCGCGTACCTGTTCACGCGCAAGGGCGTGATCCTCCTCGCGAAGGCCCAGGGCTCGACCACGATCGGTGAGGACGACCTACTCCTCGCGGTCCTCGAGGTCGGCGCCGAGGAGGTCAACGACCTCGGCGACAGCTTCGAGGTGATCTCCGAGGCCAACGACCTGGTCGCCGTCCGCAGCGCCCTGCAGGACGCGGGCATCGACTACGAGTCGTCCGAGGTCTCCTTCGTCCCGTCGATGAACGTCGAGGTCGACGCCGACGGCGCGCGCAAGGTGCTGCGGCTCATCGACGCGCTCGAGGACTCCGACGATGTGCAGAACGTCTACGCCAACTTCGACGCCTCCGACGAGGTGATGGCGGAGTTCGGCTGACGGGCGGAGGTCGGCTCACGGGGACCGTGCGTCCCCGCCTGGATCGGTCGCCCGACACTGCAGAGGCCCGCCGCGACGCACGACCGAGATCCTCGGGTCGTGTCACGGGGCTCCAGCAGTCGCGAGAACGTGCGCCTCTATCGCGCCGCGGGCTTCACCGAGATCGGACGCGTGGTCGACGCCGCGGGCGTCGAGCTCCCCCGCGGCGATGGCGAAGCTGCCGCGCGCGTGGGTCGCCGCCCGCTACACCGGCCTCGCCTAGTGGAACGTGCTGCCCCGCGGCGGGCATTTCACCTCGCTCGAGGCGCCGGAACGTGTTCGTTGACGAGCTCCGCGCGGGGTTCGCGGCGCTGCTCGGCGGCTGACGCGCGCGCGTCAGCCGCGACTGTCGATCCTGCCGCACGGGTGCGGCGGGATCGACAGTCCGAGGTTGGAACCGGACACCGTGAGCCCGAGAACCCCCACACCCCGACCCACTCCAGGTCACGAAAACATCACGATTCCCGGCGGGAGCGCCACCGGTCCACCTCCTCGGCGAACGCCACGCGGTCGGGGGCGGCACGGCCGGGGAACAGGGCGATCTCCGGGTCGGCGCCGTCCGCCGGCGCGGTCCATGTGCCCACCACCAGCCCGTCGACGAGGACGACCGGAGCGATCCAGCCGGCCGTCCGGCTGACCAGCGCACGGTGCTCGGGAGGGACGACCCGGGTGTCGGTCGTGCCCGGCCCGAGGATCCACGGATCGAAGCCGGGGAGGAGGCGGACCCCCGGCACCGGTCGAGCGTCGGCCAGTCCTTCGAGGTCCTCGGCGCGGACGTGGAGCGGCTCGCCCTCGACCTGCACCACCGTCAGCACTCCCGTGTCGATGAGATCGGCGAACCATCGCCGGAGCTGCCCCTTCGGCGTCGCGCCGCGCAGCAGCCAGGCGTCGAAGGTGGCGGGCGAGGCCGGACCGTGGACCGACAGGTAGGCCGGGATCACCCGAGCCGCGGCGGCCTCGACGCCGGGGAGTCCGTTCCACCCGGGGAGCCAGGAGCGCGGACTGGTGAAGGTCGGTCGGGCGCCGCGGGGCGGGCCGTTGCACAGGACGCCCTGCCAGGCGAGCGGCTTGAGCAGCGTGCCCCAGCCGGAGGTGAGACGGTCCGCCGACGCCACGGGGCCCAGAGCCGCGACCAGCTCCTCGCGGGTGAGCAGGACCCCGTCCAGGACGCGGTCCGCGGCCTCGGCGAGCGCGGCGATCTCCGAGGCCGTGGCGAACTCCCGCTGCCACGTCCCCTTCTCCCACGTCCGCGCGGAGGCGACGAGCGCGAGGTACGACGCGGCGTCGTCGGAGGGCAGCAGGTGAAGCGTTCCGCGCATCGCCCACGTCCGCACGAGGCTGCGGTTGTCGACGGCAGTGTCCACCTCGCGAGCCGGCCGCCCGCGGACCGCCACCGCCTCCCGAGCGCACGAGCCCACCTGCGCCTGCAGGCCCGCGACCCGTCGCACCACGTCGGTCGCGCTCGTCACCCGCGGATCCTCGGCGTCGGCGAGCAGGTGCCGGTGCAGGCGCCACCCGCGCACCCGGTCCCACGTGGTCTGCACCCGGGCGAGCCTGCCACGGCTCCCGGACGCACCGGTCAGCGTTGGTCGAAGCCCGTGAGACCGCTCGCGGGGCGGTCGGTGACGTCGACGCCGTCCACGGCCGCGCCCCCAGGGCCCTCCCGCGCCCACGCGATCATCCGTTCGACGGCGGTGTCGTCGCCCTCGAGGAGCATCTCGACGGCGCCGTCGTCGCGGTTGCTGACCCAGCCCGCGACGCCCAGCTCCGTCGCGGTCTCGACGGCGTTGGCTCGGAAGAAGACGCCCTGCACCTGCCCGTGGACGACGACGTGGGAAGCGACCATGCCCGCTCCGTACCCGATCGCGGGCGGAGGGATTCCCTTGTCCTACGATCGAACATGTGTTCGACTGACGTCATGACCGCCTCCCTCTTCGACGTCCGCGGCGACACCGTCGATGCCGACGCCGCGTTCTCCGGGGCCCACCACGAGCAGCTCGACACCCGGTCGTGGGTGGACGTGGTGCCCGGGTGGCTCTCGGGTGCCACCACGTGGTTCGACGATCTGGCGACGGACGCCGCGTGGGTGCAGCGTCGTCGTCGGATGTGGGAGCAGGACGTCGTCGAACCCCGGCTGACCTGCGGGTGGGCCCTCGAGCACGCCCCGCCGCCGTCGCAGCGCCTCGCCGTCCTGCTCGGCGGGCGGTACGGGGTCCCGTTCGACCGGGTCAGCGGGAACCTCTACCGCGACGGGGACGATTCGGTGGCCTGGCACGGCGACCGCGTGCGGTTCACGCACGCCGAGCCGGTGGTGGCCATCGTGTCGCTCGGCGCCTCGCGGAGGTTCGGGCTCCGTCCGGGCAGGGGTGGTGCGACGCGGTGGTTCACCCTCTGTGGAGGGGATCTGCTCGTGATGGGGGGCCGCTGCCAGCACGAATGGCAGCACGCGGTGCCGAAGGTCCGCGAGGCCGCACCGCGGATCAGCGTCACCTTCCGCCACGAGGATCCCGGTCCCACCCCGCGAGCCGTGACCCGGCACGGGTAGGGGATCGGAGGGGGCCCGTCGAACCGTCAGAGCCCGATCTCCGACGTGTCACCCTCCGGGCGGGGCCCGTGGATACGACGATCGGACTCGGAGATGCGGAGGTCGTTGATGCTCGCCTCGCGCCGGTGCATGAGCCCGTTCTCGGCGAACTCCCAGTTCTCGTTGCCGTAGCAGCGCCACCACTGGCCCTCGGCGTCGCGGCACTCGTACTGGAAGCGCACGGCGATCCGGTTCCCGGCGTAGGCCCACAGCGCCTTGCGCAGGGCGTAGTCGTGCTCGCGCTCCCACTTGCGGCTCAGGAAGGCGACGACCTCGTCCCGTCCGGTGACCCATTCGTCGCGGTTGCGCCACACGGTGTCGCCGGTGTAGGCCAGCGCGACCTTCTCGGGGTCGCGGGTGTTCCAGCCGTTCTCCGCGGCGAGCACTTTCGCGGACGCCGTCCCGGCGTCGAACGGGGGGAAGGGCGGACGGGGCTCGTCGGTGACCATGCGCCCAGCACATCACGGTCACCTGGCCGGATCGCGCGTCGGTCGCCCGGCGGGCCGTGCCGGGCGGATAACGTCGACGCCCATGCGGGTGCTGGGCGTGGACCCTGGGTTGACGCGCTGCGGGCTCGGCGTCGTCGAGGGCACCGGCGGGCGGGCGGTGCGCGCCGTGGCCGTCGAGGTCGTACGCACCACTCCCGATCAGGACCTCGCCGCCCGGCTGGGGTCGGTCGCCGACGCGGTGGAGCGCTGGATCCGCGAGCACCGCCCCGACGTCGTCGCCGTGGAGCGCGTGTTCGCCCAGCACAACGTCCGCACCGTCATGGGGACGGCGCAGGTCGGGGGAGTGGTGGCCCTCCTCGCGGGGCGGGCCGGGCTGCCCGTCGCCTTCCACACCCCGTCCGAGGTGAAGGCCGCGGTGACCGGGTCCGGGCGGGCCGACAAGGCTCAGGTGACGGCGATGGTGACGCGCGTGCTCGCCCTCGACGCGGCGCCCACGCCCGCGGACGCGGCCGACGCCCTGGCACTGGCCGTCTGCCACTGCTGGCGGGCCCCGATGATCGCGCGGATGGCCGAGGCGGAGGTCCGCGCGGTCGAGGTGGCCACGCGGCACCGGGCCCGGATCGCGGAGGCCACCCGAGCCGCGCGGGCCCTCCGGACGCCCCGGTGCGGCCCCGCCGGGACCGTCGGACCCTCCCGGTAGCCTCCCGTTCGAACGGGTGTTCCCCGAGACTCGGGGTCGCAGAGAGAGGAGCTCACGGTGATCTCCTCGGTGCGCGGGCCGGTGCTCTCGGTCGGGCTCGACCACGCGGTGGTCGAGGTCGGCGGCGTCGGGCTCGCGGTCGCGGCGACGCCCTCGACGCTCGCCCGGCTGCGGCGCGGTCACGAATCGCGTCTCGAGACGGCCTTGGTGGTCCGGGAGGACTCGCTGACCCTCTTCGGGTTCGCCGATGCGGCGGAGCGCGAGCTCTTCGGCCTCCTGCAGACGGTGACTGGCGTCGGGCCCCGGCTCGCCCTGGCCACCCTCGCCGTCCTCGACCCGGCCTCGCTGAGCCGCGCCCTCGCCGACGGGAACCTCATGACGCTGATGACCGTCCCGGGTATCGGGCGCAAGGGCGCCGAGCGTCTCGTGGTCGAGCTCCGGGACAAGGTCGCCCCGCCGCACGCCGACGGTCCTTCGCCCGATGGTGCCGGCACGGGCTCGCTCGTGGCGGGCACGCTGCGCGATCACGTGGTGGAGGCCCTCGTCGGCCTCGGGTTCGCGCCGAAGCCGGCGGAGAAGGCCGTCGACGAGGTGCTCGGTGCCACCCCCGACGCGGACTCCTCGACGGTCCTGCGCGCCGCCCTCTCCCGGTTGGGGACGCGGTGACCGACGACCCGACCACCGGCGGCCCCCTGACCGGCGATGCGCTGACCGAGGACTTGGAGCGGGCCCTCGCCGCCACCGTCGAGGCGGGCGAGTCCGACGTGGAGAACCGCCTGCGTCCCGCCCGGCTCGACGAGTTCATCGGGCAGCCCCGCGTCCGCGAGCAGCTCGACCTCGTCCTGCAGGGCGCGATACGGCGTGGCCGACCCCCCGACCACGTGCTGTTGTCGGGTCCGCCCGGGCTCGGCAAGACCAGCCTCGCCATGATCATCGGGACGGAGCTGGGCAGCGCGGTGCGTATCACGAGCGGCCCCGCCCTCGAGCGGGCCGGGGACCTCGCGGCCACGCTGTCGAACCTCGTCGAGGGCGACGTCCTGTTCGTCGACGAGATCCACCGCATGGCGCGTCCGGCCGAGGAGATGCTCTATCTCGCGATGGAGGACTTCCGGGTCGACGTCGTCGTGGGCAAAGGCCCCGGGGCCACCTCGATCCCGCTCGACGTGGCCCCGTTCACGCTGGTCGGGGCGACCACGCGCGCGGGGTCGCTGACCGGCCCCCTGCGCGACCGGTTCGGCTTCACGGCCCACATGGAGTTCTACGAGCCGGCGGAGCTGGAGCTGGTCGTCCGGCGCAGCGCCCGGATCCTCGGGGTCGACCTACGGCCCGAGGGCGGTCACGAGATCGCCGGCCGGTCCCGGGGGACGCCGCGCATCGCGAACCGCCTGCTGCGCCGGGTCCGTGACTACGCGGAGGTGCGCGGCGACGGGTCGGTCGACCGCGCCGTCGCTCGCGCGGCCCTGGCGGTCTACGACGTCGACGACCTGGGCCTGGATCGTCTCGACCGTGCGGTCCTGGGCGCGCTCGTGCGCTCCTTCGGCGGCGGTCCGGTGGGGGTGTCGACGCTGGCGGTGGCGGTGGGGGAGGAGCCGGGCACCGTCGAGGAGGTGTGCGAGCCCTATCTCGTGCGAGCCGGGATGCTCGCGCGGACGCCGCGGGGCCGCGTGGCCACCCCCGCGGCCTGGAGCCATCTGGGGGAAGCCCGTCCCGGCGAGCCCGCGGACTCTCCGGGTCCGGACACCTTGTTCGGGTGAGCTGGCAGACTCGTGGCCAGCACCGGCTGCCGGACTCGGATGCGGCGGCCCGATCGATCGGAGCGACATGGACCTCCTACTCCCCCTACTCATCGTGTTCATGATCGGCATGCTCTTCATGAGCAGCCGGGCCCGGAAGAAGCAGCAGACGCAGGCGACGAGCCTGCAGAACTCCCTCGGGGTCGGCGACGTCGTGGTCATGTCGTCGGGGATCAGCGGAACGATCGTCGACACCGACGACGAGCGCACCATCGACCTCGAGATCGCTCCGGACGTCGTGACCACCTGGCTCCGGGCCTCGGTCCGCGAGAAGCTCAGCTCGTTCGGCGCCGACACCGCCGAGGAGCCGGAGGGCCTCGCCGACGAGGCCGGGCCGCCCGCGCTCGAGGAGCCGGTGTCCGGCACCGCCACCCCCGGCACCCCCGAAGGCACCGCGAACGCCCGGGCCGACGAGCCCTCGGACGAGTTCTCCACGGAGGGACCGTCGCTGAAGAAGGGCGGTTCCTGACCACCTCGACCCGGACCACCCGGGTCGCAGGAGGCGCCGCGGGGTCGCTGCGGTCCCGCACCCGTCGGCGCTTAGTCTCGGGCGGTACCTGGTGACGCCCCGCAGCCATCGCCGTCGTCGATCGCCGGCCCGACCCTGGAGCTCGTCGCGTGCCCCCACCCATCGTCCGGTTCCGGCCGGGGCGCTATCTCGCGACGTTCCTGGCCATCGTGGTGGTGCTCTACGCCCTGGTGTTCCTCACCGGCGACGGCCGCCCGACGCCCAAGCTCGGCATCGACCTGCAGGGTGGTACGCGGGTGACGCTCAGCGCGCGGACCGAGACGGGCGTGGCGCCGACACCCGAGCAGCTGGATCTGGCGCGGCAGATCATCGACCAGCGCGTCAACGGGCTGGGGGTCTCCGGGGCGGAGGTCGTGCAGAACGGCAACAACCTCGTGATCACGGTCCCGGGTCAGTCCGGTGACCAGGCGAGGAGCCTCGGGCAGACGGCGCGGCTGTACTTCCGCTCGGTGACGGAAGGCCCGATCCCGGTGCAGGCCGCGCCGCCCGGGGGCCCGGTGCCCGGCAGCCCGGTGCCCGGTGGCACGGCACCCGGTGGCACGGCACCCGGTGGGGCGGCACCCGGTGGCGCGGGCGTGCCGGGGCAGTCCCCGGCCGGCCAGGCCGCGTCCTTCCCCCTCCGGGTGCCGGAGCAGACCCCGACACCGCCCGCGCCGGGCGTGCCCGGCCGGGGCGAGACCTCCACCGACCCCCGCCAGGTCGCGGCCATCGCTGCGGCGAAGGCGACGCGCCAGAGCGCCGATCCGGCGATGCAGGCGCAGGCCCTCAGCGCCCTCGACTGCGCCGCCGAGGACCCCCTGCGCGGGTACGACGACCCGACGCTGCCCCTGATCGCGTGCAACCGCGAGGGCACCGAGAAGTACGTCCTAGGCCCGTCGTTCCTCTCCGGCACCGAGGTCGCCGACGCGGCCCCCGCCCAGAACACCCAGGGCGTCGGGTTCGTCGTCAACGTCACCTTCAAGACCGAGGGCGCACGGGTCTGGGCCGACTTCACCACGGCCAGCATCGGCAAGCAGGTCTCGGTGACCCTCGACTCCGAGGTGGTGTCGGCGCCGGTCGTGCAGGCCGCCCAGGTCGACGGCCGGTCGCAGATCAGCGGGAACTTCAACCAGCCCCAGGCCCAGGACCTCGCCAACGTCCTGCGCTACGGCTCGCTGCCGCTCTCGTTCGACACCTCGGAGGCGCAGACGATCTCCGCCACGCTGGGGCTCGCCTCGCTGCAGGCCGGTCTCGTCGCCGGGATCATCGGGCTGGTGCTCGTGTTCGCCTACTCGCTGGTCTACTACCGAGCGCTCGGGGTCCTGACGGTCCTGTCGCTCGTGCTCTCGGGCCTGATCGTCTACGCGGCGCTGGTCCTGCTCGGGAGAGGGATCGGCTTCACCCTCGACCTCGCGGGCGTCGCCGGGTTCATCGTCGCGATCGGCATCACCGCGGACTCGTTCGTCATCTTCTTCGAACGGATCAAGGACGAGGTGCGCGAGGGCCGCACCTTCCGGTCGGCGGTGCCCCGCGGGTGGGTGCGGGCCCGCCGCACCATCCTGTCGGGCGACGCGGTGAGTTTCCTCGCCGCCGTCGTCCTCTACGCGCTGGCGGTCGGCCAGGTCCGGGGCTTCGCGTTCACCCTCGGGATGTCCACCGTCCTCGACCTCATCGTGGTGTTCCTCGTGACCCACCCGCTGCTCGCGCTCGCGTCGAACTCCCGGCTCTTCTCCAGCCCCGCGTGGTCCGGTCTCGGCTCGGTGGCCCGTGCCCCGGAGCGGCTCGGCCGGACACCGGTCTCCAGTGGCACCGGACGGGGAGGCTCCCGATGACCCGCTCGAGGACCCCGGCCGCCGCCGACGCCGAGGACGGCACCGACCGGGACGCCGCCGCGACGCCGCCCTCCCGGCGGGGCGGCAGGCTCGAGGCGCTGTACCGCGGGAACGGCGGGCTCGACATCATCGGTCGGCGCAACACCTGGTACCTGCTGTTCGGCGCCGTCGTGCTCGTGTGCCTCGCGTCGATGCTCCTGCGCGGCTTCAACCTCGGCATCGACTTCCAGGGCGGGACGACGGTCCAGTTCCCCGCCACCGGTGCGAGCGGAGCGGTGGCGACCGAGCAGGTGCAGCAGGTCTTCGACGCCGCCGTCGGCCGGCCCGCCGAGTCGGTGCAGCTCGCGGGCAGCGGTTCCAGCGCGACGGTGCTGATCCGCTCCGAACGCCTGGACCAGGCCCAGGTGCTGTCCCTCCGCGACGCGCTCTTCCAGCGCTTCCAGCCGCTCGGCGCCACCGGTGCGCCCGACCCGGCGAGCGTCAGCGACAGCGCGGTGAGCGCGAGCTGGGGCGGGGAGATCACGCGGCAGGCGCTCATCGCGCTCGCGGTGTTCCTCGTGCTCGTCGCGCTCTACCTGACCTTCTACTTCGAGTGGCGGATGGCGGTGGCCGCGCTCGTCGCGCTGGCCAACGACATCATCGTCACGGCCGGGGTGTACTCACTGGTGGGCTTCGAGGTCTCGCCCGCGACGGTGATCGGGCTGCTCACCATCCTCGGGTTCTCCCTCTACGACACCGTCGTCGTCTTCGACAAGGTCCGGGAGAACACGCGGGGGCTGCTGGGGCTCACGCGCCGCACCTACGCCGAGGCCGCCAACCTCGCGGTCAACCAGACGCTCATGCGCTCGCTCAACACCTCGCTCATCGCGGCATTGCCGCTGATGGGGCTCTTCGTGGTGGGCGTCGTCCTGCTGGGCGTGGGTGTCCTGGGCGACCTCGCCCTCGTCCAGCTCGTCGGCACGCTCATCGGGGCCGCGTCCTCGATACTGCTCGCGACCCCCGTCGTCGTCCAGATGACGATGCGCGATCCCCGCTGGTCGCAGCAGGCGAAGAAGGTCGCCGCCCGGCGGGAGAAGACCCGTCGTGCCACGGCCGGGGCCGGGCCGCAGCCCGACGCAGACACCGTGGGCCCGGACGGACCGGCCGGACCGGCCGGCTCGACCGCGAGCGGGGCCACGCGTTCGGGCGAGCCCACCCACCGGCGGGACTCGACCGACCGGGTCGACACGCGCGCCGTGGCCGCGGGGAGCGCCCGCGGCGCCGGCCCGCGTCCGGGTGCGCGACCGGCCGGCAAGCGGTCGGCGGGCAAGCGCCGACGGTGAGCGCGTCCGGACCGGACGACCCGCCCGACGCCGGGGTCGCTCGTATCGCCGGTCTGCTGCGCGCGGTGCCCGACTACCCGAGCGCCGGGGTCACCTTCTGGGACCTCACGAGGCTGTTCGCCGACCGCGACGGGTTCACCACCACCATCGACCTGCTCGCGGCCGCGGCGGACGGCGCCGACGTCGTGGTGGGCATCGAGGCCCGGGGATTCCTCCTCGGGGCCGCGGTGGCCCGAGCCCTCGGCCTCGGCGTCGTCCCGGTACGCAAGGCGGGCAAGCTGCCGCTGGTGGCGGCGGCGCTGTCCTACGACCTCGAGTACGGGTCGGCCACCCTCGAGCTGCCCGCGGGCGTGCTCGGCGAGGGCACCCGGGCGTTCCTCGTCGACGACGTGCTCGCTACGGGGGGGACGGCCGCGGCGGCGGCGTCGTTGGTGAGGACTGCCGGGGCCCGGGTGACCGGTCTCGCGGTGGTGCTGGAGCTGGCTGCCCTCGGCGGTCGGGCGCGGCTCGACGGCCGGCCGGTGCACGTTCTGCTCAGCCGGTAGGGCCAGCGCCACGTGCGGGCGAGCAGCGGAGAGGACGTGATCTAGACTGTACGGATCCCGACCGAGGGGCCGGGATCAGACGCGGAGGCGCTCGTGAGCCAGAACGATCCGGCCGCCTCCGCCGCGCCCGGTGCGCGCTCTGCGTCCGTCACGGGCGTCACGAGTACCGACACCCTCGACGCGGCTCCCAGCGCCACCGCCGACGGCGGGGGGCCGGACACGGACCTGTACCCCGCCCCCGCGGTGTCGCCGCCCCCGGTCGGCCGGGGACCGTCGGCGACCCGCCGCGTCCGCGCGCGCATCGCCCGGCGGATCACCGCGCAACGGCCCGGTCCGGTGAAGCCGGTGCTCGAGCCGCTCGCCGCCGTGCACCGCGAGCTGCACCCCTCGGCCGACCTCACCACGTTGCAGCGGGCCTACGACACGGCCGAACGCTTCCACGACGGCCAGATGCGCAAGTCCGGCGACCCGTACATCACCCATCCGCTCGCCGTCGCCACCATCCTCGGCGAGCTGGGCATGGACACCACGACGCTCGTGGCGGCGCTGCTGCACGACACCGTGGAGGACACCGACTACTCCCTCGACAAGGTCGGGGCCGACTTCGGGCCGGAGGTGGCGCACCTCGTGGACGGCGTCACCAAGCTCGACAAGGTGCAGATGGGGGCGGCGGCCGAGGCCGAGACCATCCGCAAGATGGTCGTGGCCATGGCCCGCGACCCGCGCGTGCTCGTCATCAAGCTGGCCGACCGGCTACACAACATGCGCACGATGCGCTTCCTCAATCCCGAGAAGCAGGCCAAGAAGGCCCGCGAGACGCTCGAGGTGCTCGCCCCGCTGGCCCACCGACTCGGGATGTCGACGGTGAAGTGGGAGCTGGAGGACCTCGCGTTCGCGATCCTGCACCCGAAGCGCTACGACGAGATCGTCCGCCTCGTCGCCGACCGCGCCCCCTCGCGCGACACCTATCTGCGCTCGGTCATCGCCGAGGTGTCGGGTCAGCTCGATGCGGCCCGGGTGACGGCCGAGGTGCTCGGGCGCCCCAAGCACTACTACTCGATCTACCAGAAGATGATCGTCAAGGGTAAGGACTTCGACGACATCCATGATCTGGTCGGGGTACGCATCCTCGTCGAGGACGTCCGCGACTGCTACGCCGCGATGGGCATGGTGCACGCGCTCTGGCAGCCCATGCCCGGCCGGTTCAAGGACTACATCGCGCAGCCCCGCTTCGGGGTGTACCAGTCGCTGCACACCACGGTGATCGGGCCGGACGGGCAGCCGCTCGAGGTGCAGATCCGCACCCACGACATGCACCGCACCGCGGAGTACGGCATCGCCGCGCACTGGTGGTACAAGGAGACGAAGAGCAAGAGCGGCGACAAGGCCTCGGACAAGCACGACCGGGCCGACCGGGGTGGCGTGCTCGAGCTCGACGAGATGGCATGGATGCGCCAGCTGCTGGACTGGCAGCGGGAGGCCGCCGACCCGGGGGAGTTCCTCGAGTCCCTGCGCTACGACCTGGCGACCCGCGAGATCTTCGTGTTCACGCCGAAAGGTGACGTCATCACGCTGCCGTCGGGGTCGACACCGGTCGACCTCGCGTACGCCGTGCACACCGAGGTCGGCAACCGCTGCATCGGGAGCCGGGTCAACGGTCGTCTGGTCGCCCTCGAGCGAGAGCTCGAGAACGGCGAGGTCGTCGAGATCTTCACCTCGAAGGCGGAGGGCGCGGGCCCCTCGCGCGACTGGCTCGGGTTCGTCGCCTCGCCGCGCGCCAAGCAGAAGATCAAGCAGTGGTTCGCCAAGGAGCGGCGCGAGGAGGCGATCGAGGGCGGCAAGGAGGCCATCACCCGGGAGGCACGGCGCACCGGGCTGCCGCTGCAGCGCCTCGTCTCCGCCGACTCGATGGGGGCGCTCGCCCGCGAGCTGCGCTACGCCGACGTCTCCGCGCTCTACGCCGCCGTGGGCGAGCACCACGTCTCGGCGCGGCACCTGGTCAGCCGTCTGGTCGCCCTGCTCGGCGGGGTGGAGCAGAACGAGGACGAGCTCGCGGACCGCGCGACGCCGTCCACGGTGCAGCGCCGCCGGGGCACCGGCGACGTCGGCGTCGTCCTCGACGGGGTGACCGGCGGCGACGCCGCGGGCCAGGACGGTATGTGGATCAAGCTGGCCCGCTGCTGCACTCCGGTGCCCGGCGACGAGATCCTCGGGTTCGTCACGCGCGGCGGCGGCGTCAGCGTCCACCGCACCGACTGCACCAACGCCGAGGACCTGCACTCCGAGCCCGAACGGCTCGTCGGGGTCAGCTGGGCGTCGTCGTCGACGGCGGTCTTCCTCGTGGCGATCCAGGTCGAGGCGCTGGACCGGCACCGCCTGCTCTCCGACATCACGAAGTCGCTCGCCGACGAGAAGGTCAACATCCTCTCGGCGTCGGTGACGACCTCCCGCGACCGGGTCGCGGTGTCGCGGTTCAGCTTCGAGATGGGCGATCCCAAGCACCTCGGGCACGTGCTGCGGGTGGTGCGCAACGTCGAGGGCGTCTACGACGTGTACCGGGTGACCTCGGCGAGCTGACCAACCGGGGCCGGTTGATCAGTCGGTGCGCACCGGTCGGCGTCGCACGAGGGCGCGGATCCGGCCGGTGATGCCGACGGCGCCCGTGTCGATGTGGGTCTCGGGCCGCGCCGAGCGCGGGTCGAGCGGGTCGACCGCGGCGGGGTCGGCCGTGGCGTCCGACGGCCGCACCAGCGAGCGCACCCCGGCGTCGACAACGGTGACGAGGGGGACCGCGAGCAGCGCGCCCGGGATGCCGGCCACGAGCAGCCCGCAGGCGATCGGGAGCACCACGGCGAGCGGATGCAGCTTGATCGACCGGCCCAGGAACAGCGGCTGCAGGATGTAGCCCTCGAGGTTCTGCACGCCGAGCAGCAACAGCACCACGAGCAGCGCGTCGGTGAGGCCTCCGCTGACGAGGGCCACGAGTGCCGCGACGGCGCCCGACACCACGGCGCCCAGGGTGGGCACGAACGCCCCGAAGAAGATCAATGCGGCCAGCGGCACGGCCAGCGGGACCCCGATGAACCACAGGCCGATGCCCGCGGTCACCGCGTCGATCGCCGCGACGACCACGATCGCACGCGTGTACCCGACGAGCGAGGCGAAGGCCCGCCGACCGGCGACGTCGGTGCGGGCCCGGGCCCGCCGGGGGACCCCGCGCAACAGGAACGCCCAGATGCGGCCGCCGTCGTGGACGAAGAAGATCACCGTGAAGAGCGCGAGCAGCCCCTCGGTGAGCAGCTCTCCGACGGTGCCCACGGCACCGAGCGCGCTCGAGGCGAGCCCGGCCTGGCCCTGCTGCAGGGCGCCGAGGGCCTGCTCGCCGAACAACGCGACCTGCTGGTTGTCCAGCCCCAGCGGCCGGTCGCGCACCCAGGCCTGGATCTCGGCGACGCTGCGCCCGAGCTGTGCCGACAGCTCGGGGAGGCCGGACAGGAACGCCGCGACCACCCCGATGAAGACGGCGACGACGATGGCGAGCCCGCCGATGATGACGATCGCGGTGGCCACCCCGTGCGGCATCCAGCGGACCCGGGAGGAGAGCGCGTGCGCCTCGGGGGCCAGGAGAGAGGCGGCAATGACGGCGAGGACGACGGGCACGACCACCAGGGCGATGGTCTGCGCCACGAGCGCGACGACAGCCACCGCGGCGGCGACCAGCAGCAACCGCCACGAGACCCCGGCCGCGACGTCGAGCGCCGTACCCTGGGCCACCGACGTCGACGCGGACGTCGACGAGGGAACGGCACCGGCCATCGCGTCGGCCACCCCGTCGGACACGGGTCGCGTCGGGGACACCAGGGACGCATGCGACACCGTGGCGGGGGACTCCGCCGTCGGCTCCGGTGCGTTCACCGGGCCACCGTAGACCCCGCGCGGGGGTGGCTCCGACGATCTCCGACCCCACGCGCACCCGGAGCGTCGGGCCGTTCCTGGATCGGTGCAGAGACCTTACGATGGCCTCGTGAGTCGACGAGCCAAGATCGTGTGCACGCTCGGACCCTCGACGTCGTCCGCCGAGCGGATTCGTGATCTCGTCCGGGCCGGGATGGACGTCGCCCGTCTCAACTTCAGCCACGGCACGCACGCGGAGCACGCCGCGACCTACCGCCGGGTGCGCGAGGCTGCCGACGCCGAGGGTCGCGCGGTCGGTGTCCTCGCGGACCTGCAGGGTCCCAAGATCCGGCTCGGTACCTTCGCCCTGGGCCCGCAGATCTGGGCTTCCGGCGAAACGGTCCGCATCACCACCGAGGACGTCGTGGGTACCCACGACCGCGTCTCCACCTCCTACCCCGGGCTCGCCGACGACGTCCGGGCCGGGGAGTCGCTGCTCGTCGACGACGGCAACGTCGCGCTGACCGTCACCGAGGTCGACGGGCGCGACGTGGTCTGCCGGGTGGACGAGGGCGGCCGCGTCTCCGACCACAAGGGCATCTCGCTGCCGTCGACCGCCGTGTCGGTACCCGCCATGAGCGACAAGGACGAGGCCGACCTGCGCTTCGCGCTCGAGCTGAGCGTCGACATGATCGCGCTCTCGTTCGTGCGCTCCCCCGCCGACGCCGAGCTCGTCCACAAGGTCATGGACTCCTACGAGTGCCGGCTGCCGGTGATCGCCAAGCTGGAGAAGCCGGAGGCGATCGACGCCCTGGAGGCCATTGTCCTGGCCTTCGACGCGGTGATGGTGGCCCGCGGCGACCTCGGCGTGGAGCTCGCGCTCGAGGACGTTCCCCTGGTGCAGAAGCGGGCGGTGCAGATCGCCCGGGAGAACGCGAAGCCGGTCATCGTCGCCACCCAGATGCTCGAGTCGATGATCCACAACTTCCGGCCGACGCGCGCCGAGGCCTCCGACGTCGCGAACGCCGTGCTCGACGGGGCCGACGCCGTGATGCTCTCCGGCGAGACCTCGGTCGGCTCCTACCCGATCGAGACGGTGCGGACGATGTCGCGCATCGTGGAGGCCGTCGAGGCCGGCCCGGCGACGGTGCCGCCGATGCAGCACGTCCCCCGCACCCAGCGCGGCGTCGTCACCACCGCAGCCCGCGACATCGGCGAGCGCCTCAACGCCCGGGCGCTCGTGGCGTTCACCCGCACCGGCGACACGGTCCGGCGCCTCGCGCGCCTGCACACCCGGCTGCCGGTGCTGGCGTTCACCCCGATCCCGGCGATCCGCAGCCAGCTCACGCTGTCCTGGGGCGTCGAGACCTTCCTCGTGTCCTGGAAGGAGACGACCGACGCGATGATCCGCCACGTCGACGCCTCGATCCTCGACATCGGGCGCTTCGGCGTCGGCGATCTCGTCGTCATCGTCTCCGGCTCCCCGCCCGGGACCGCGGGGAAGACCAACCTGCTGCGCGTGCACAAGCTGGGGGAGGACAGTCGCTGATGGCGGCTCGCACAGCCCCGGCAGCCTCGATGCCAGTGCCGGGGGCGCACGCGTTCGACGCCCTCACCGTCGAGGTCATGCGCGCGGGCGGGAGCTGGAAGTGGTCGACGCCCGGGAACTCCCGCGGACGCGTCCTCATCGGCGCCTTCGTGGCCGAGATGGACTACGGCACGGCGCCGGCGGTCGCCGACGCGGTACGGGCGAGCGCCGATGCGGCGCGCTTCGGCTACCTGGCGCAGGCGTGGGTCGCGGACATGGCCGCGGCCTGCTCCCGGTTCTGGGGCGAGCGGTTCGGCTGGGCCCCCGATCCGGAGCGGATCCGCCCGCTGCCCGACGTGCTCACCGCGTTCGTCGCCGCGGTCGAGTACTTCACCCCGCCGGGCAGCCCGGTCGCGCTGCCCACCCCCGCCTACATGCCGTTCCTCACGGTGCCCGGGATGCTCGGGCGGGAGCGGATCGACGTGCCGATGGTCTCCGACGGGGCCGGCTGGGCGTTGGACCTCGACGCGGTGGACGCGGCGTTCGCCGCGGGCGCGCGGGTGCTGGTGCTCACGACCCCGCACAACCCGACGGGCCACGTGTTCACCCGCGCCGAGCTCGCCGCCCTCACGGGGGTCGTGGAGCATCGCGGCGCGCGCGTGTTCTCCGACGAGATCCACGCCCCGCTGACCTTCACCCCGCATCGTCACGTCCCCTACGCGGCCACCTCGGACGCGGCCGCCGCCCACACCCTCACGGCGACCTCGGCGTCGAAGGCGTGGAACGTGCCCGGGCTCAAGTGCGGGCAGCTGATCCTGTCGAGCGACGCCGACGCGGCCCGCTGGTCCGGCGTCGGGTACCTGTCGGAGCACGGCACGGCCACGCCGGGGGTGTTCGCGACCACCGCGGCCTACGACCACGGTCGCGACTGGCTCGACGACGTGCTGGGTTACCTCGACGGCAACCGCGCGCTGCTCGCCGACGCCGAGCTGCCCGGGATCGACGCCACCGTCCCCGACGGCACCTACCTGGCGTGGCTCGACGCCCGCGCGCTCGAGCTCGACGAACCCCCGTCGACGTTCTTCACCCGGGAGGCGGGCGTGGTGATGACCGACGGCGCCGCCTGCGGGGCGGCCGGTGCGGGGGGCATGCGCCTCAACCTGGCCATGGCCCGCCCGGTGCTCGTCGAGGCCCTCGACCGGATGGGTGCGGCGCTGGCCGAGCTCGGGGCGGCTACCAGGTCGTGAACAGCAGGTGGTTGATCGCCAGCGCCACCACGGCCTGCGCGGCCAGCCACAGACGGACCCGGTCGCGGGGGATCCGGGCCGCGGCCGGGAGCAGCCACAGCGCGAACGGCAGCCAGATGCGCTCGACCTCGCCCTTGGAGAGCCCGGAGAGGTCGGCCAGGGCCACCGCCGCCAGGGCGGCGCCGCCCACTCCGGCGACGACGAGCCAGGTGCGGTCGGCTCCCGCGTCGCAGCGCCGACCGAGCCGTACCGCGTGCACCGCCTCCCCGGCGACCCGCCGGAGACCGACGACGGTGGCCAGCCCGACCACGAGGACGAGGGCGGCGAGGTTGGCCCACACGAAATAGGAGAACGGCCGCATGTCGCCGAACTCGCCGGGCTGGGTGTAGCGGACGAGCAGCTGGGTGTAGCCGTCGTACCACCAGAACCCGGAGGCGGCGAACGTCGCCGCCACCCCGGCCACCCCGACCAGCGCCGGTACCACGGGGCGCCAGGACCGGGCCAACACCAGCACGGCGAGCCCGATCACCAGGGCCACCGCCAGGCCGTAGCTGAGGAAGAGCGACGCCCCGAGCACGACGCCGGCCGCCAGACCCAGCCCGGCCCCCGCCGCCCGGTGACCCGCCCGATCGCGCGCGGCGGCGAGCGCCGTGAGCGCGACGCCCCAGGCGAAGACGGTGGCGAACATCCCGTCGGCCGACACCCCGACCCAGACGGCGCCGGGGAAGAGCACCGCGAAGGGCAGGAAGGCGCGGGCGGCCCGCTCGGCGCCGAGCGCGCGCAGCGCGACGGCGACGGCGACCACGCCGCTGCAACCGACGAGCACGGTCACCGTGGACGCGGCGACCCCTCCGCCGAGCCCGATCCGGTCGAGCCACACGTAGATCAGCGTGGCGAGCGGCGGATGCCCAGCGACGTGCGTGGTCCAGTACCCGGGCTGGAAGGACGGGATGAGGGCTGCGAAACCCTGGAGGAAGGCGGGGATGTCGGTGATCCGCGGGACCTCGTGCAGGTACTCGAACAGGGTGGTCAGGCGCGTCGCGAACCCGTCGACGAACCCGTCGACGAGGGCGAGCGACACCGTCCACACCAGTGACGCGGTGTAGGCGAGGGCGAGCATGGGCCGCCAGCCGAGTCGCGCTGCCAGTCCCGGGCCCCACACCACGACGACCACCGCGGCGAGCACGGCGAGCGGGGTGCCGGGGCCCACGTGGGGCATCCACGCCGCGAGCAGCGGTGGGGCGTCGACGAGGATCGGTACCCCGCGGGCGAGCAGGACCGCGCCGACGCCGGCGGCGAGGGCGACCAGGACCACGGCGAGGGCCGCGACGAGGAGGTCCGCGCGACGGCCCCTCGGGGCGGGGGCCTCGGAATTGTCGGGGGCGTCGCCGTCGTGTTCCCGTCGGCTTTCGTCGAGACGGGCCACGGTCGGAACCTACGGTGTCCGGCTGCGGACGGTTCACGGTGGCGTGTACGTAGGGTCACTGTGAGGCGCGGAGCTCAGCGGACCTGGCGGACGCGGCCCGCGGCGCCCCACGCGGCGTCGGAGGTCCACACCGTCGCCTCCAGTCGTTCGGCCGTCGCGAGACACAACCGATCCGCCAGCGACAGGCCACTCCCGGCCCCCCAGAGGACGGCGGCGAGTTCGGCGTCCTCGGCGCGGACCGGCTCGACGGTCACCTCGTAGCTCAAGAGGAGGCCCCGCGAGAGCCCCCAGTCGCGGCTCCCGCGCCCTCGAACCTTCTGTGCCGTCTCCGACCAGTTCACGGCGCTGCAGGCAGGCCAGGAGGTTGTCGACGAGGCTCGCCCCGGGATGCAGGTCGAAGCGCTCGCGCAGCTCGGCGGGAACCACGAGCCGACCCCGGTCGCCCATCACCACGGGTATGTACCACTCACAACCGCAAAGTACCTCCAGGTGGACGGTGATGGGTCGTCACGTCCGGAGGGCGCCGGCCCGGAGACTCACCCGGTGCGCACCAGGGCGAACGTCTCCGGCCCGAGGGTGACGGTGCCGTCCGCGAGGGTGGCGCCGCTCGGGGCGTAGATCACCTCGGTCGCGCCGCGGACGGCCAGCGTCGGCGACCCCGAGGCCAGGTTGACCACCAGCCGCAAGGACCCGCGGTGCAGCACCAGCGTGCGGCCCGCGGGGTTCTCGTCGACGCGGACCCGGTCGAGGCGTGGGTCGGTGAGCTCGGGCTCGGCACGGCGCAGCGCGATGAGCGCGCGGTAGACCTCGAGCAGCCCAGCGTGGGGTTCCTCCGCGCTCTCACCCCAGTCGAGGCGCGCGCTCGTGAAGGTCGCGTCGGCGGTGGGATCCGGGACGTCTGCCGCGTCCCACCCGTGCTCGGCGAACTCCTCGCGCCGCCCGGTGCGCACCGTCTCCTGTAGCTCCGGGTCACCGAAGCCGACGAAGAACGGCCACGGCGTCGACGCGCCCCACTCCTCGCCCATGAACACCATCGGCGTGTAGGGCGAGCAGAACACCAGCGCCGCGCCGCAGCCCAGCAGACCCGGCGACAACGACGCCGAGAGCCGGTCGCCCGCGGCCCGGTTGCCGACCTGGTCGTGGTCGGAGAGGTAGACGACGAACCGGTGCCCGGGGGTGCGGGTGAGGTCGACGGGGCGCCCGTGGCTGCGTCCGCGGAAGGTCGACCAGGTCCCGGCGTGGTGGAACGGGTCGCGGAGCACCCGGGCCAGCGTCGCGAGCTGGGCGAAGTCGACGTAATAGCCCTGGGTCTCGCCGGTCAGCGTCGAGTGCAGGGCGTGGTGGACGTCGTCGCACCACTGGGCGTCCAGGCCGTACCCGTTCGCCTCCCGCGGGGTGATCAGCCGCGGGTCGTTGAGGTCGGACTCGGCGATGAGCGTCAGCGGCCGGCGCACCGACGCCGCGAGAACGGCCACCTCCTCGGCCATCTCCTCGAGCAGGTGGGTCGCGCGCCGGTCGGCGAGGGCGTGCACGGCGTCGAGGCGCAGGGCGTCGACGTGGAAGTCGCGCAGCCACATCAGGGCGTTGTCGATGATGTAGCGCCGGACGGTGTCGGAGCCGGGACCGTCGAGGTTCGGCGAGGGACCCCACTCGTTCTCCCCGGTGAAGTACGGCCCGAAGCGGTCGAGGTAGGCCCCGGACGGGCCGAGGTGGTTGTACACGACGTCGAGCACGACGCCGAGCCCGCGCACGTGGCAGGCGTCGACGAAGGCGGCGAACGCCTCGGGGCCGCCGTAGTTCTCGGTGGTGGCATACCAGAGGACGCCGTCGTAGCCCCAGCCGTGCCTGCCGTCGAAGGCGTTGACCGGCAGCACCTCGACGAGGTCGATGCCCAGCTCGACGAGATGGTCGAGCTTCTCGGTCGCCGAGGCGAACGTGCCGCCGGGGGTGAAGGTGCCCACGTGCATCTCGTAGAGCACCGATCCGGGTAGGGCCCGCCCGCTCCAGGTCCGGTCGGTCCATCCGAACGCCGACGGGTCGAGCACCCGCGACGCGGCGTGGACCCCGTCGGGCTGCCACCGCGACCGTGGGTCGGGGAGCGGGGGGGCGGAGTCGTCGAGCACGAAGGCGTAGTCGTCCCCGGGGCCGGCCCCGGGGACGACCACGTGCCACCAGCCCTCGTCGTCAGAGGTCATGGGGTGCCTCGTCCCCCCGTGCACCAACCCGACACGCTCCCGCCGGGGAGCCCAGACCGCGAAATCCCCGTCCACCCCGTCACCACGCACGGGCGGCGATCCTGCCCGTCGGGCCGGGACCGCGGCACCGCGACCCCGTGATCGGGCCGCTCCCGGGGTGGGACGGGGGGCCGACCGGGTACCTGCGACTCATGGAGTACCGGCAACTGGGACGGTCGGGCCTACGGGTCTCGACGATGACCATGGGCACGATGACCTTCGGCGGGAAGGGGATGTTCTCGAACCTGGGGGACACCGACGTCGACGGCGCCACCCGGCAGATCGACATGTGCGTCGACCACGGCGTCAACATGATCGACACGGCGGACATGTATTCGGCGGGGGTCTCCGAGGAGATCGTCGGCGAGGCCGTGAAGAACCTCCGCGACGATGTGCTGCTGGCGACCAAGGTGCGTATGTCGATGGGGGAGGGACCCAACGACGCGGGCCTCTCGCGCGAGCACATCGTGCGCGGGTGCGAAAACAGCCTGCGCCGCCTCGGCGTGGACCACATCGACCTGTACCAGGTGCACGCGTGGGACGGGCAGACGCCGCTCGAGGAGACCCTCGAGGCCCTCGACACCCTCGTGCGCAAGGGCAAGGTCCGCTACATCGGATGCTCCAACTACTCGGCCTGGCACATCATGAAGGCGCTCTGGGTCTCCGAGCGCGAGCACCTGCAGCGCTTCGTGTCCCAGCAGATCCACTACACGCTGCAGGCCCGGGACGCGGAGAACGAGCTGATCCCGGTGACGGTCGACCAGGGCCTGGGCGTGCTCGTGTGGAGTCCCATCGCGGGTGGCCTGCTCTCGGGCAAGTTCCGTCGCGGGCAGGACTCGCCGGAGACCTCGCGGCACCTCGGCGCGTGGTCCGAGCCGCCGGTGCACGACCAGGAGAAGCTCTACGACATCGTCGAGACCGCCGCCGAGATCGGCGACGCTCACGGCGTGTCGGTCGCGCAGGTGTCGCTGGCCTGGCTGCTCGCGAAGCCCGGGGTCACCTCGCTGGTCGTGGGCGCCCGCACCGAGGAACAGCTGGCCGACAACCTCGCCGCGGCCGAGCTCACGCTCACCGACGATGAGGTGGCGCGCCTCGACGACGTCAGCGCCAAGCCCCTGGCCTACCCCTACTGGCACCAGGCCGACAGCATCACCGACCGGCTCTCGCCGGCAGACGCGACGCTGCTCGGCTGAGCCGGCGGCCGAGAGAGGACCACCCATGGCTGAGGGTCACGAGGGACGAGCTCCCGCGGAACTCGACGACGCGTTGCTGCTCCGGGAGCTCGAGAGTCTCCACGGGACGCGGAACTCCACCCTGCGGCACGCGCCGCATGACGCGCTCGACGCGCACACCCGACGCACGATCGAGCTCGAGGACGAGTACCTGCGCCGCTTCCCCGAGCGTGAGGTCGACGCGAACCGCACCCGCCTGGGCGCCCGCGAGCGCTGACCGCGGGCCGGCGCTCACCCCCGCCCCCGGATGGGGGATGCTGGACGGCCGGGAGGTGAGGGAGTCGTGACCGACCGTCGCCAGCAGAAGCTCGACCGCCACGAGCAGAACAAGCGCACCGTCGTCGAGCTCACGGCGTGGATCGCCGCGATCGCCGCCGCGGCGGTCGTCGGGCTCCAGGCCGGCATCGCCGGCACCGCGACCGCAGCCGACGTCCCGCGGGTCACCACGAGCCAGTACCGGTGAGCACGATGCCGGTCCGTCGATGATCCAACTCTGGTTCGTCTCCCGCGCCCTCGGGCTCGTGGCGCTGCTGCTGCTCAGCGGCGTCATCGCGCTCGGGGTCCTGCACAACACCTCGCTGACCAAGCGCACCGACGCCGCCGTGCCGCGGTTCGTCCTCGTCGCGCTGCACCGGAACCTCTCCCTGGTCGCCGTGGTGTTCACGGTGCTGCACGTGGTGACCGTGGTGGTGACGCCCTACCTGCGCCTGCGCTGGTTCGACACGCTCGTCCCCGGCACCGCGCCGTACAACACCGTCCCGGCCGCGCTCGGCGTCGTCGCCTCCGACCTCGTGATCGCCCTCGTCGTCACGAGCGTGCTGCGACAGCGGATGTCGCGGCGCTGGTGGTTCGTCGTGCACTGGAGCGCCTACCTGTGCTGGCCGGTCGCGGTGGCGCACGCGGTCGCCAACACATCCTTCCGTGGCGCGACCTGGTGGACCCTCGTGGTGCCGCTCGTCGCGACCGTCGTTATCGTCGCGGCGCTCGTGTACCGGCACCGCGACCGACGGCGGACGGCGCTCCCGCTCGGTGAGCGCGGCGCGGTGCCCGAAGCAGCGATCCGGGCGGCCGCCGAGCCCGCGACGTCGAGCCGTGCTCACTCCGTGCAGCCCCTGCGCATCGTCCGCCCACGCGAGGACGGTCCTGCGGGGCGGCAGGCACGGAGCTGATGAGGCGGGTGTGCGCGGACGACGCCCGAGCCGCTGGTCAGCTGTAGCCCAGCCGAGAGGCGGAGAGGGGAGATGCCTCGGCGTGGCGGACCGCGGGGTCGCGGCGGCAGCTCGACCACCCGGCAGGGGGTGCCCTCCGAGGATCCGGCCCCGCGCGGGATCTCGCCGTGGTTCTCCTCGGGCGGCAGCCCGAGCAGCTCCTCGCTGGTGCGCTCGCCCCCGAACCGTTCAGGGACGGGCTCACAGCTACCCGGTACGGCGGGTTCCGGGCCCACCGGACGCTCGACCTCCCCGGGGGCATCACCGCCGAAGAGCAGCGTGCCGCTCCCGATGATGGGACCAGGACCCGTGTCGATGCGGGCGTCCCCGTTGATGTCGAGCTGTGCGATGCGGTCGAGCTCGTCGGCCAGACGGTCGCCGAGCTCGTCGAGGCTGAGACCGGCGGCCTCGGGCAGTACCACGGAGACCGCGACGGCGCATACGCCGACGGTGTAACCCACGCTCTCCCGAAGAAAGACCTGCACGCGGGCGCGGCGTCGAACCCCGCAAGCTAGCCGAGGGGTCTGACACCGTCGGAGCGGAAACCTGCCGCCCCGACCGCACCCGGATCACGAGATGGTCACGATCACGGAACTGGCTCGAGCAGCGCGTCGGCCGCTTCGGCCGAGCAACGCACGGTCCCGTGGATCGGCGCCGACCTCGAACTCGTCGGCCGGGTGACCGGACCGAAGAACCGGCTCGCCGAGAACGAGGTCATGGCCTTCCAGGGCTCCAACGTTCTCGGGCTCCGGTTCACGCTGATCCCGGAGCGGGCGGAGGAACTGATCGCCCGCGACGACCTGTCGCCCGACCTCACCGCTCAAGCTCTGTCGCCGGCAGTCGACATGGAATGGCCTCGAGCCTTCGGTGAGGGACGCGTCGCCGAGGCGCACGACGACGGCGTCGCGGTGATGCTCAAGGAGGCGGTCGCCAACGCGCGCCCCGTGGTCGACCCGCCGGCCGCCGTCGACCCGCCGTGAGCCGATCGTGCTCCTCGGCTCGGCCGGACCCGCGGTCACCGGCACATGGTTGCGAGCCGACAGGTCCGCGGCAAGATCACGCCACGCCCCCCAGCAGCATGCGCATTGACTCGTCGAGGTAGGACCGCCGCTCGTCTCGGGCGGCCGGCAGCGCGCCCGGCGCGGTCCGGAGCAGCTGGGCGTGCCCGAGGTAGGCGCTGTAGCTCAGCACGGCGCGGCGCCGGGCGGCCTCGGGGGGGTGACCGAGGATGCCGAACTGGTCGGCCAGGTAGGCGATGCGGCGCTCGGCGACCCGGCGCAGCGCCTCCCCGACCAGCGGGTCGTCCGCCGAGGCCAGCAGCGCCAGCTCGACCGCGTGTCCTTCGGAGGGCTCGAGCACGCTGGCGAACAGGCGCCGAAGCCGGCGGGCAGGGTTCCGCTCCGCCTCGACGAGGTCGATGACCGCCACTGTATGCGCGGCCTCCCAGCGCTCCAGCGTGGCGCGCAGCAGCGCCTCCCGGGTCGGGAAGTGCCAGTACGCGCTGCCCTTGGTCGTGCCCAGCCGGGCTGCCATCGGCTCGATGCCGACCGCGGCCACCCCGCCCTCGGCGAGCGCGGTCATCGCCATCGCCGTCCAGTCGTCCTTGCTCAGGCGGGTGCGCGGCACGGTTCCATACGCTAGCGTGCAGCCCATACCATACGGTGCCGTACGGAGGTTCTGGTGATGATCCACAACGTGCACGAGCGGGACCTCCCGGTCCCGGCCGACCGGCTCGGCGCCTTGGTCGACGGGGTCGCCGAGCGGGACAACCCGCTCTGGCCGGCGCCGCCGTGGCCGCCGATGCGGCTGGACCGCCCGCTCGGGGCGGGCGCGACGGGAGGCCATGGGCCGATCCGCTACCACTGCGTCCGCCACGTCCCTGGGCGCGAGGTCGAGTTCGCGTTCGACCCCGCCGTCGGGATGGAGGGCACGCACACCCTCGCCGTCCTCGACGGGCCGTCGCCCGGGCACAGCGTGCTGCGCCACGTGCTCCAGGGACGCCCGCGCTCGCCGTGGACGGTGCTGCGTTGGGCCTTCATGATCCGCTGGCTGCACGACGCCCTGCTCGAGGACCTGCTCGACAACGCCGCCCGCGCGGTCGGGCACCCACCGGACCGTCCCGCCCGCTGGTCGCCCTGGGTGCGGCTGGTGCGAGCGATCATGCTGCCGAGCACGCCGCAGGGGTCGTCGGCCCCGACGGGTCGGTGAGGCCCGCCCGACCACGCAGTCGGGGCCGGAGCACGCCGGTGCCGGCGGACACCACGCCGCCGATCGCGTCGGCGCCGGCTGCTCGAAGATCGCTTCGTGCCACCACGGCGCCACCGGGCGCCCGGGACGAGCACCGCGTAGTACCAGCCACGGTGGTCAGCGACCACCCTCCCGGCGGTGCCGGGGCCACGTAGCACCGTCGTCAGTGGTCGACCTCAGCCGGCGGCCTCCGCGGGGTCGGTGGCGGCGCGCTCGTCGCCGCCCGTGACTGCCCCGCGGCGGCGCCACCGCCGGACGAGGGTGCGCGCTCGCGGGAACCACACCGGGAAGATGATCACGGACACGACGGCAACCACCAGGAGAACTCAGCCAGGGCTGGGCCACCTCCTCGCGCAGGAACCAACGAACGCAGCGAGTGACGCACCCACGGTCGGTTCCTCGTCGAGGCCGAGCGCCATCAGGTCGGCCGCACCAGCAGTGCCACGGGAAACCGCCCGAGCAGCGCCGACAGGGCCGGCGCGGGGCCTTCCACGGCGTCCCCGGTGATCACGTCGGTCCAGTCGTCCGCACCTCCGGGCAGAGGGAGCACGGTGTCCCTCCAGCCGCCGGCGGCCTCGAGCCGGACCGGGAGCCGCGTCGCCACCGCGACGAGCCGCTGCCGGCCGGGAGGTCCACCGCGGGCGAACGCGACCGCGTGCCCGGCCGCCGTCCCGGAGGCGGACAGCGGCGCGTAGCCGGCGAACAGCTCCGGGCGGAAGCGGCGCAGCCGCAGCGCCGAGATCGTGACCAGCAGCTTCGTCGCCGCGATCTCCTCGAGGTCCTCGGCGGCGGCCGACGGGGTCCATCCCTCGTCGATGCGGGCGAGCAGCCGGCGGCGGACCTCGAAGTCCACCGGGCGCCGGTTGTCGGGGTCGACCACCGAGTACTCGAAGCACTCGGTGCCCTGATAGACGTCGGGCACGCCCGGCCCGGCGAGCTGCAGCAGCTTCTGACCCAGGGCGTTCGACCGGCCGGGTGCCTCGATCGACCCGACCATCTCCTCCACCGCGGTGACCGTCTCGGTGTCGCCCAGCACCTGCTCCGGCCAGGCCACGGCCGCCGCGTCGACATCGGCGTCGGCGTCGACGTGGCCGGTGACGAGCTTGGCCTCCTTCGAGGCCTTGGTGAGGTAGCCCCCGAGCCGTTCCGCGGAGATCGGCCAGGCGCCCAGCACCGACTGCCAGGCCAGGAGCTCGAGGGAGGGCGAGGGGAGCCGGCCGGAGGGAAGAGGGTGGCGGGCCGCGACCTTACGCAGGAAGGACGCCCACTCCAGCGGCCGCTCCGCGAGGACGGCGAGCCGGGCGCGGACGTCCTCCGAGCGCTTGGTGTCGTGCGTGGAGAGCGTCGTCATGGCGGACGGCGTCGCGGCGTCGCGCCTCGCGGCGGCCACGTGGAACTCGGTGGGCGACACCCCGAAGCGGTCGGGGGCGCCGCCGACCTCGTTGAGCGCGACGAACCGGTTCCAGCGGTAGAACGTCGTGTCCTCGACGCCCTTCGCGGTCACCATGCCGCTGGTCTGCTCGACGCGCCGGGTGAGGGGGCCCTCGGGGTCGACGAGCATCGCCGCACGGATCCGGTGGATCACCGGCGCCAGGTCGGGTCGGGACGTCGACGCCGTGTCGATCGCCCGCTCCAGGTCGTCGCGGCCCTCGGGCAGGTACGAGCGGTAGACGGAGTAGGCGGCGAGCAGCTCGGAGACTGCGTCGACCGTGATGTCGGTATCGGCCGTGAGGTCGGTGTCTCCGGGCGGGACCAGCGCGGCGATCCGGCGGACCTCCGCGACGAGGACCTCGTCGGTGACCTGTCGTTTCGCCCGGTGCGCGGCGACCGAGAGCCGAACCCGCTCCCCGGTATGCTCGGCCGCGACCTGGTCGATCACCGACTCCCCGCGGGGGTCGACGAACACCCCGCACACCTCGCGTAGGGCCTCGTAGCCGGTGGTGCCGTCGACCGGCCACGAGGCGGGCAGCGCTTCAGCGCCACCCTCCCGGGCCGTCCCGGTGATCTTCTCGACGAGCAGCCACGCGGACTCCCCGAGACGGTCGCGCAGCCGCCGCAGGTAAGCGCCGGGCGCGGTGAGCCCGTCGGGGTGGTCGATGCGCAGGCCGCTGACGACGTCCGGGGCGTCGGTGACCCACCGCAGCACCTCGGCGTGCGTGGCGTCGAAGACCGCCGGGTCCTCCACACGCACAGCCGCGAGGTCGGAGACGTCGAAGAACCTCCGGTAGGTCAGCTCGGCGTTGCCCCGCCGCCAGTGCACGAGCCGGTAGTGCTGGCGCTCGTGCACCTGCTGCGGCGTCCCCTCCTCGCCCGTGCCGGGCGCGACCGGGAACCGGTGCTCGTGGTAGCGCAGCTCGCTGCGGTCCTCGGAGAGCGTCAGCTCGTCGACCGCCTCCGGTGTCCCGAGGACCGGGACGAGGATCGGGACCGAGGCCTCGGCGTCGTACCAGGAGAAGTACGCCGACTCCCGTCCGTGACGCAGCACGTCCCACCATGAGGGGTTCGCGGCCGGGTCGGCGACGCCCATGTGGTGGGGCACGAGGTCGATCAGCGCCCGCAGGCCCGCCGCGCGCAGGGCGTCGACGAGCGCGAGGCGCCCGGACTCGCCGCCGAGCTCGTCGTTCGCGCGGGTCGGGTCGACGACGTCGTAGCCGTGGGCCGAGCCGGGGGAGGCCTGCAGGATCGGCGAGCAGTAGAGCGCCCCGACGCCGAGGGCGTCGAGGTAGCCGACGAGGTCGGCCGCGGCGGCGAAGTCCTGGGTGGGCGAGAGCTGCAGGCGGTAGGTGGAGGTCGGGATCCGCGGACCAGGGGTCATGCCGGGACGTCCCGGCGCTGCAACAGCATCGTCGACCGCGCGGTGAGGGTGACGGTCTCGCCCCCGGCGTGCTCGGGGAGGCCGTCGGGCAGCGCGTCGACCGTCGTCGTGGTGGAGATGCGCGTGGTGCCCACGACGACGTCGCCGGTCTCGGTGTCGAGCACCGTCGCCCAGCGGTGCGGGTCGCCGGAGCCGGGTAGCGTCACCTCGACGTCCCAGTGGTGGGCGTTGAGGATCAGCAGGAACGAGTCGTCGACGACGCGCTGGCCCCGCCGGTCGGTCTCGGCGATGCCCTCCCCGTTGAGGAACACCGTGACGGTGTTCGATCCGTCGGGTGCACCCCGTCCGTCCCAGTCGTCGTCGCCCATCTCCTCGCCCGCGGCCGTGAACCAGGCGATGTCGCGCTGCTCACCGCCCGGCTCCGAGCCGTTGAAGAACCGGCGGCGCCGGAACACCGGGTGTGCCGCGCGCAGCCCGGACACCGCACCGGTGAACGCCATGAGTTCGGAGTCGGCCTTCTCCGGGGTCCACTCCATCCAGGAGATCTCGGAGTCCTGGCAGTAGCCGTTGTTGTTGCCGTACTGCGTGCGGCCCATCTCGTCGCCGTGCAACAGCATCGGCACGCCCTGGGACAGGAAGAGGGTGGCGAGGAAGTTGCGTCGCTGTCGCTCACGCAGCCGGCGGATCGCCTCGTCGTCGGTGGGCCCCTCCACGCCGTGGTTCCAGGAGTTGTTGTTGTCGGCACCGTCCTTTCCGCCCTCGCCGTTGGCCTCGTTGTGCTTCCCGTCGTAGGACACGAGGTCGGTGAGGGTGAAGCCGTCGTGGGCGGTGACGAAATTGATCGACGCATAGGGACGGCGCCCGTCGTCCTGGTAGAGATCGGACGAGCCGGTCAGCCGCGAGCCGAACTCCCCGAGGGTCCCGGGCGTCCCGCGCCAGAAGTCGCGGACGGTGTCGCGGTACTTGCCGTTCCACTCGGTCCACCCGGGCGGGAAATTGCCCACCTGGTAGCCGCCCGGGCCGACGTCCCAGGGCTCGGCGATGAGCTTGACCTGCGAGATCACCGGATCCTGCTGGACGAGGTCGAAGAACGTGGACAGGCGGTCGACGTCGTAGAACTCGCGCGCGAGGGTGGAGGCGAGATCGAAGCGGAAGCCGTCGACGTGCATCTCGGTGACCCAGTACCGCAGCGAGTCCATGATCAGCTGCAGCGTGTGCGGCTGGCGGACGTTGAGCGAGTTCCCCGTGCCGGTGTAATCCATGTAGTACCGCGGTTCGTCCTCCACGAGGCGGTAGTAGGCCTGGTTGTCGATGCCGCGCATGGACAGCGTCGGGCCCTGGTGGTTGCCCTCCGCGGTGTGGTTGTAGACGACGTCGAGGATCACCTCGATGCCCACGGCGTGCAGGTCGCGCACCATCGCCTTGAACTCCGGCACGTCCGCTCCGGGCGCCGTGGTGCCGGTGATGCCCGGCGCCGCGTAGCCGTTGTGCGGGGCGAGGAACGCGATCGTGTTGTAGCCCCAGTAGTTGCGCAGCCCGCGCTGGACCAGGGCGTCGTCGTGGACGAACTGGTGCACCGGCATGAGCTCGATCGCGGTGACCCCCAGCCGCTGCAGATGGGAGATGACCGCCGGGTGCGCGACGCCGGAGTAGCTCCCGCGCATCTCCTCACCCACGTCGGGGTGCAGGACGGTGAGCCCCTTGACGTGGGCCTCGTAGATCACCGTCTCGTGGTAGGGCGTCCGGGGCGGGCGGTCGTCGTGCCAGTCGAAGAACGGGTTGACGACGACGGCCTTCGGCACGTGGGCGGCGGAGTCGGCGTCGTTGACCTCGTCCCGCGCGTCGAAGCGGTAGCCGTAGACCGCCTCGTCCCACTCGATCGTGGTGCCGAGGTTGCCGTCGAGCGCCTTCGCATACGGGTCGATGAGGAGCTTGGAAGCTTGGCAGCGCAGGCCACGGGCCGGGTCGAACGGGCCGTCGACGCGGTAGCCGTACCGCTGGCCGGGGACGACGCCGGGCAGGTACCCGTGCCAGACGAACCCGTCCCGCTCGGGCAGCGCGACGGCGGTCTCGGAGCCGTCGGTGTCGAACAGGCAGAGCGTGACCGACTCGGCGACCTCGCTGAACAGGGTGAAGTTGGTGCCCGTCCCGTCGTAGGTGGCGCCCAGCGGGTAGGACGTCCCGGGCCACGGCTGCATCGATTCTCCTCGGCTCTCACGGATGCGAGCACACGCTACGTGATGGCTACGATCGGCTCGTGGCGTCGGTCTTCAGCAAGATCATCAACGGTGAGATTCCCGGCCGGTTCGTCTGGTCCGACGACCGTGTCGTGGCGTTCCTCTCGATCAACCCGCTCGGACCGGGCCACGTGCTCGTCGTGCCGCGTGAGGAGGTCGACCAGTGGGTCGACGCCTCCGACGACCTGTTCGCCCACGTCATGACGGTCGCGCGCGCGATGGGATCGGTGATCCGGGACATCTGGTCGCCGCCGCGGGTGGCGCTGATGGTGGCCGGCTTCGAAGTGCCCCACCTGCACGTGCACGTGCATCCGGCCTGGGGGCTCGAGGCGTTCGACTTCTCGCGGGCCGCGACCGACCCCGACCCGACCGAGATGGACGCCGCGGCGGAGTCGATCCGCGCGGGCCTGCGCGACGCCGGGCACGGCGCCCACGTGCCGACGGCGTGACCCAGCTGCTGCTCGTCCGCCACGGCGAGCCCGTCGCGGCCACCGTCGACACCACCGTCGCCAGCGTGCCCGGCACCCCGGGCGCCGATCCCGACCTCTCCGCGCGCGGCCACGCCCAGGCCCAGGCGCTGGCGACGTGGATCGCCACCTCGCCCGACGCGGCCGCGATCGCCGAGGTGGTGGTCTCCCCGATGCGCCGGGCCCGCCAGACCGCCTCGCCGGCGCTGCGGGTGCTCGGCGGGGAGCCGACGCAGGACGACGATCTCGCCGAGTTCGACCGCGGGCAGCCGACCTACCGGCCGGTCCACGAGCGCGATGACGACGACGCCGAGTGGCAGCGCATCCGGCGAGGGGTCTTCCCCTCGTTCGTCGACGGGCCCGCGTTCACCGCGCGGGTCCTCGGCGCGGTACGGGCGGTCGCGGCGCGGCACTCCGGACGCGCGTCGGTGCTCGTCGTCTGCCACGCGGGAGTGATCAACACCTATCTCGCGTCGGTGCTCGGCCTCCAGCGGCCGCTCACGTTCCCGCTCGACCACACATCGGTGTCGCGGGTGCTGGTGTCTCGGACGGGCGAACGACGGGTGTGGTCGGTGAACGAGACCCAGCACGTCGCGCGGGTCCCGTAGCGGCGCGGTCGCCCGCCCTACCGTTACTCCCACGGAGTAATCATTCGACCAGTCTCGGCAACACGCCCGTCATCACCCGCGCTTAGCGTCCCCCTCGGCCACCACCCGCGGCAGGAGAGGCGACCACCATGACCGACACGACCACTCGTTGGGCTGACCCGGCGATGACCGGCTCGCGCGCCGGCCGGCTGAAGAAGTGGGTCTCCGCGGAGGGGATCGAGGACTACTCGCTGCGCTACGCGCCGAAGAAGTTCCGCCGGTGGTCGCCGTTCATGGTCGCGGGGGCGGCCCTGGGCGGCATCGCCTACCTCGCCGACTACTCGATCGGTGCGTCGGTGGTGCTCACCAACGGCGCCGCGTCGGGGATCGTCGGCATCCTCATCGCCGCCGCGATCATCTTCCTTACCGGCATCCCGATCTCGTACTACTCGGCGCGGTACGGCATCGACATGGACCTGCTGACCCGCGGTGCGGGCTTCGGGTACCTCGGCTCCACCATCACGTCGCTGATCTACGCGAGCTTCACCTTCATCTTCTTCGCCCTCGAGGGCTCGATCATGGCCCAGGCGCTGGAGTTCGGGCTCGGCATCCCGCTCGCGTTCGGCTACCTCATCACCGCGCTCATCGTGCTCCCGCTGGTGACCTACGGGATGTCGGCGCTGGCGAAACTGCAGGCGTGGACGCAGCCACTGTGGCTGGTGATCCTCGTGCTGCCGTTCGTCGCGCTGGGTGTCGCGGCGCCCGGGGCCTACGGGGAGTTCTTCTCCTACACGGGCACGTCCGGGCCGGGCGTGCAGCTCCTCGGGACGGGGCTCGCGGCGGGCGTCGCGCTCTCGCTCATCGCGCAGATCGGTGAGCAGGTCGACTACCTCCGCTTCATGCCCCCGATGAGCGAGACCGGGAAGTTCCGCTGGTGGTCCGCGGTGCTCGCCGCCGGTCCGGGGTGGGTGATCCTCGGCGCGGTCAAGCAGCTGTGCGGCGGCCTGCTCGCTGTGTACGTGCTCGCCGCGGTGGGGGAGACCACGGCCGAGGAGCCGATCACGCAGTTCGTCCGGTCGCTGGGGCTGCTGGTGCCGGGCTGGGCCGCCATCCTGCTGGCTGTCGTCTTCGTGCTCGTCTCCCAGATCAAGATCAATGTCACGAACGCCTATGCCGGGTCGCTGGCCTGGTCGAACTTCTTCTCCCGGGTCCTGCACGCCCACCCGGGCCGGTTCTGGTGGATCTTCCTCAACGTCGGCATCGCGCTGGTGCTCATGGAGGTCGGCGTCTTCGGCTTCCTCAACTCGGTGCTGGCCTTCTACTCCAACGTGGCCATTGCCTGGATCGGCGCGGTCGTCGCCGACCTCCTCGTCAACAAGCCGATCCTCAAGCTGTCGCCGAGCTACATCGAGTTCAAGCGGGCCCACCTGCGCTCGGTGAACCCGGTCGGATTCGGCTCGATGATGGTCGCCTCGGTCCTCTCGATCTGCGCCTACTTCGGGCTGCTCGGGGAGTTCCTCGCCGCGTGGTCGCCGATCCTGGCCATCGGAGTGGCCTTCGTGCTCTCGCCGATCCTGTGCATCGCCACGAAGGGCAAGTACTACCTGGCGCGCCCGGACGAGCTCAGCCCGCCGATGCTCCGCCCCGACGGCACCCTCGAGACCGAGGAGCTGACGTGCGGGGCGTGCGGCGCGTCCTACGAGCGCCCCGACGTCGCCCAGTGCCCGTACCACTCCTCGACCGGCGTGGTCTGCTCGCTGTGCTGCAGCCTCGAGAAGCACTGCGGGGAGATCTGCAAGCCGGAGGGCACGGCCGCCGACCTCCCGATGCCCGCCGTGCGGCATCGCGCCGCCGACTGAGGCAACCCCTAGCCCGGGAGATGACGCACCGCCGATCGTCGACCGACGCGCCGGCCCCGTCAGCTCTGGAGCGCACATGGAGATCCGTCCCGCCATCCCTACCCCGCACCCCGGTCACTCGGGTCGCGGCCCCCGGCACGGCCCGGAGGCCGCGCGCGCCATCGAGGCGGAGCGGCAGATGCCCACCACGGGTCGCGACGCCGAGCTCGCCCGCGGCCTCGAACTGGGCCTGCCGGGCGCCGACTCGATCGTCGACCGCACCATCCCGACCTTCTCCCGCGGCGAGCTGCCGCACTTCGCCGGCATCCCGACGTTCATGAAGGCGCCCTACGTCGAGGACGTCCGCCGCTGCGGCGAGTACGACGTCGCGGTGCTGGGTGCCCCGTTCGACGGCGGCACCACCTACCGCTCGGGCACCCGCTTCGGGCCCAAGGGCATCCGCGACATCTCGCTGCTCTACGGCACCTACTCCTTCGAGCTCGGCGTCGACCTGCGCGAGTCGATCACCGTCTGCGACGTCGGTGACGTGTTCACCATCCCGGCGAACATCGAGAAGACATTCGACCAGATCACCAAGGCCGTCAGCCACGTCTACGCGAGCGGGGCGTTCCCGGTGGTACTCGGCGGCGACCACTCCATCGGCTACCCCACCAGTCGCGGAGTCGCCGAGAACCTCGACGGCACACTCGGCATCATCCACTTCGACCGCCACGTCGACACCCAGGAGACCGATCTCGACGAGCGGATGCACACGACGCCGTGGTTCCACGCCACGGACCTGCCCAACGTGCCGCCGGAGAACCTCGTCCAGATCGGCATCGGTGGCTGGCAGGCCCCGCGACCGGGAGTGAAGATCGGGCGCGAGCGCGGTACGACGGTCATGACGGTGACCGACTGCGTCGAGATGGGCATCGAGGCCGCCGCCCAGCGGGCGCTCGACGTCGCCTGGGACGGCGCCGACGCCGTCTGGCTCTCCTTCGACATCGACTGCCTCGACGCCGCCTTCGTCCCCGGCACCGGGTGGCCCGAGCCGGGCGGATTCCTGCCTCGCGAGGTCCTCGAGTTCATCCGGCGGATCTGCGACGCCCGGCCCCTCGCGGGCATCGAGATCGTGGAGTGCTCCCCGCCCTACGACAACGGCGAGATCACGTCGCTGATGGCCTGCCGGGTGATCATGGACGCCCTCGGCTGCCTCGTCCGGTCCGGACACCTGCCGAAGGGACGTACGTCGTGATCATCCTCGGTGTCGCGGTGGGGGTCGTCCTCGTCGTCGCCGTCGGGCTGTTCTTCGCCCGGCGTGTCGACGGCGACTCCACCAACTTCCTCGTGGCCGGCCGGACGCTGGTGCTGCCGCTGTCCGCCGCGGGCCTGATGGGCCAGGCCGTGGACTCCAACGCGACGCTGGGGAACTCCGACCTCACCTTCTCGCTCGGGTTCTGGGCGGGGGCGAGCCTGCCGCTCGGGCTCTCGCTGTGCCTGCTGCTCACCGGCACCTTCTTCGCCGGTCGGATGAACGCGATGGGCCTGTTCACGCTGCCCGACTTCTACCGTCTCGTGTACGGCCGGGGCATCGAGATCACCGCGTCGATCCTCATGATCGCGGGCTTCGCCATCCTCCTGGCCGGCAACCTCGTCGCCGGTGGCTTCCTCTTCGAGCGCTTCCTCGGCACGAGCTACACCGTCGGGGTGCTCATCGTCGTGGCCGCCGTCCTGGCCTACACGATCACCGGCGGCATGTTCTCCGACGCCTACACCGCCCTGGTCCAAATGATCATCACAGTGATCGGCTCGGTGTCGCTGCTGGTGTGGACGGCCGTGCACTTCGGGCTCTCGACGGCGCCGGGGAGGGGTCCGTTCGCGTTCGAGCAGCTCACCACGGCCGCTGGGGGCGCCCCCGTCAACTGGGCGACGCTCGTGTCGCTGGGCGTCGGCGACATCGTCGCCATCGACTTCATGCAGCGGATCTTCTCGGCGCGGTCCCCCGCGACGGCCCGCAACGCCTGCTTCGTCGGAGCGGTCCTGACCGCCGCCGTCGGGATCTGCTACGCGCTCGTCGCCCTGGCCGTCGGCGCCGCGCTCGGCCCGACCGCCCAGACCCCGGTGCTGTTCACCCTGCTCGGGCAGTTCGCGCCGATCTGGCTGGCCGTCCTCGTGCTCTCGGCCATCGTCGCGGCGTCGTGCTCGACGGCGAACGGGGTGATCCTCGGGACGGCGTCGGTCGCGGTGCGCAACATCCGGGGGATGCGCGACCCCTCACTCGGCAGCGGCTCGACCCGGACGGACCCGCTGCTGCGGGCCGTCCGCGCGATGATGCTCCCGATGGTGATCATCTCGATCCTCATCGCGCTGCGGGTGCCGCAGACCGGCATCCTGCTCAACCTCGCGTTCGACCTGCTGCTGGCCTGCCTGCTGGTGCCGTTCGTCATGGGGCACTGGTGGCCGGGCCGGGCGACGACGGAGGCCGCGGTCGCGGCGATCGTCGCGGGCCTGGTCGTGCGCCTGACGCTGTTCGTGCTCACACCCACGTTCTTCGGGGCGGACAACACGCTGCTGTACGTGCCGAACACGCTCGTCGGTGCGGGCTTCGACGGCTATCCGACCTTCCTCGGCTTCGCCGCGTCGCTCGTCGCCTTCGTCGTCGTCGCCCTGTGCCGCCCGGCGCGGGAGCCGGCGGCGCTGCCGCACCGCGACGACCTGGTGGATCAGCGGTCGAGCATCGCCTCCTCGTAGTCGAGTTCGCGGAGCATCCCGCGCAGCACGGCGTCGTCGATGCGGTTCTCGTCGCGGAAGCGCACGAAGGTCTCGCGCTCCGCACCGAGCATGGCTCGACGCAGCCGGACGAAGGCGACGCTGGGCGCCTCGCCGATCTCCTCGTCGGGTCGCCCGAGCCGCTCCCACGCCCCGTTGGAGCGCTGCTCGGCCCATGACCGCAGCTGCGCGCGGACGTGGTCGGGCACGGGGTGCTCGGCGTCCTCGGCGAGCGTCCGCAGCCGGTTCAGGGCGGCCTCCGCGGCGGCCTGCTTGGCCGCGGCCTCCGACAGGGCGTCCTCGGCGCTCCCGGCGTCGAGGACGCCCAGGCGGCGGATGACCGTGGGCAGTGTCAGCCCCTGCAGCAGGAGCGTCCCGACGGTGACGATGAACGCCAGGAAGAGCACGACGTCGCGCCCGGGCATGGCGGGGTCGATGGCGAACGCCGCGGCCAGGGTGACCACGCCGCGCATCCCGGCCCAGGAGATGACCGCGGGGATCTGCCAGGGCGGGGAGGGGTCGCGGGTGCGGACCCGGGGGACGAGGCGTGTCAGGTAGGTCGTGGGGAAGACCCACAAGAAGCGCGCGAGGACGGTGGCGGCCAGCACCGCGACCGACGCCGCAACGAGCAGACCGACCCCCAACGTGAGCGTGCCCACCACGATCGCGAGCTGCAGCCCGATCAGTGCGAAGACCAGCGACTCCAACAGCGTGTCGAGCGCCTTCCATACCGCCTGGTCCTGCAGGCGGGTGGCGAAGCCGCCCTCGGTCGCCTTGTGCCCGAGGTAGAGCCCGGCGATGACCACGGCGAGCACCCCGGAGGCGTGCAGCTCCTCGGCGAGGAGGTAGGTCACGAACGGGACGACGAGCCCGACCGCGCTCTCCAGCACCGCGTCGCCGAGCACCAGACGCACCCGGTGCACCAGCCAGCCGACGAGCGCGCCGATGACCACCCCACCGACCGCGGCGAGCGCGAACTCGCCGAGCCCACCCAGCACCGTCGCCCCGGTGCCGACCGCCGCGGCGAGCATGACCCGGAACAGGGTGAGGGCGGTGGCGTCGTTGAGCAGGCTCTCGCCCTCGAGGATCGTCATCACGCGGCGCTGCAGGCCGAGGCGCCGGCCGATGGACGCGGCGGCGACCGCGTCGGGTGGGGCGACGACGGCGCCGAGCACGAGGGCGCTGGCCAGGGGCAGGTCGGGAACGATCAGCCACGCGACGATCCCGACGACGGCGGTGGTGAACACGACGAGCCCCACGGCCAGCAGCAAGATGGGACGCATGTTCTCCCGGATGCGCAGCGCCGAGCTCTCCAGCGACGCCGAGTACAGCAGGGGCGGGAGGACGAGGAACAGGACCAGCTCGGGCTCCAGCGGCACGGCGGGCAGACCCGGGACGAACGAGAGGCCGAGCCCGACGACGACGAGCACCAGGGGCGCCGAGATGTTCACCCGCCGCGCCACGGCGGTCACCGCGAGCGCGACGACGAGGACGACGAGCAGTGCGAACGAGCTCACGGCGTGTCGGGCTCCTCTCGGGTGGTGTGGACGCTGACGGCGTAACCGGACCCGCCCCCGGTGTAGGGCTGGTGGCCCTCCCAGTCGGCGGTGCGGGTGACGAGCTCGAGCCCCGCCGCCCGGGTGGCGTCGTCCCAGGCGTCGAGACCGGGGAAGGCGACACCGTCGGGCATGGTCAACGGCACGTGCTCGGCGTCGAGGCCGAAGCCCGCGACGAGCAGCCCTCCCGGACGCAGATGGGCGGCGAGGCGGGCAACGACGCGGGCGTGCGTGCCCGGGGTGAGCAGCGGCCACAGGTTGCCCGCGGCCACCACGAGGTCGACCGGGTCGTCGAGGACGAGGTCGGTGAGGTCCTCGTGCACCCACCGCAGGTGCGGCGCGGCCGCGCGGGCCTCGTCGAGCATCGAGGCGTCGAGGTCGACCCCGACGACGCCGTACCCGAGCTCGGCGAGCCGGATCGCGACGCGCCCGGTGCCGCAGCCGGCGTCGAGGACGTCGGCGCCGCGCCCGACCGGGCCGCGGGCGCGCAGCAGGGCGTCGACGCGGCGGGCTTCGCCGTGCAGGTCGTCCCCGGCCGCCGCGCGCGCGGCGAACCGGGCCGCGTAGCCGGGTCCGGCCGTGCCGCCGGTCGCGAGCAGCCAGGGGTTACCGGTCACGCCGGGATCGTAGGCGGTGCTCGCCGGACGGCGGTGCTAGAGCGATCGCCTGATCGCGCGACATGCATGGGTGCGCATGTATGGTCCGCGTCGTGGGACACGGTCACGGGCACGGCCACACCGGCGGTACGGACGGTCGTCGTCTCGCGGTGGCCCTCGTCGTCACGGTTCTGGTCGGGCTGAGCGGCGCGCTCGGCGCCGTGCTCACCGGGTCGCTGGCCCTGCTCGCCGACCTCGGGCACCAGATCACCGACGTCGCCGCACTCGCCGCGGCCCTCGTCGCCACCCGCATCGCCACGCGCCCCCCGAGTGCGCGCCGCACCTTCGGACTGGGACGCAGCGAGGTCCTCGGCGCCGCGGTGAACGCCCTCGCGCTGCTCGCGGTGACGGTGTGGGTCGCGGTGCAGGCCGTCGGGCGGCTCGTCACCTCGAGCGACAGCGAGGTCCCCGGCGCGGGCCTGCTGCTCTTCGGGGCCGTCGGGCTGGTCGGCAACCTCGTCTCGCTCGCCGTCCTCGCACGCTCCGACCGCGCCAACCTCAACGTCCGGGGCGCCGCGCTGCACGTCCTCGGCGACGCCCTCGGCTCGGTGGCCGTGCTCGCCGCCGCCGCCGTCACGTTGGCGACGGGCTGGACGCACGCCGACACCGTCGCCTCGCTGGTCATCGTCGTGATCCTGCTGCCCCGCACCGTGGGGCTCCTGCGCGAGACCGGCCACCTGCTCCTCGAGGGCACCCCGCGGGGCATCGACGTCGACGAGGTGCGCGGCGCCCTCGCCGCGGTCCCCGGCGTCGAGGAGGTCCACGACCTGCACGTCTGGGCGATCAACGACCGCAACCCGACGATGTCGGCCCACCTCGTCGTCGACCCCGCGGGCGGGTCCGCGGCCGGCTGCGGCGACCACGGCGTCCTCGACCGGGCCTCGCACGTCCTGCGGGAGCGCTTCGGGCTGCACCACAGCACGCTGCAGGTCGAGGCGGCCGACCACGCCGATCACGAGGTGTCGTGCGCCCCGCCGCGGCGCGGCGGCAACATCGACGTCACACGTCGGGCCTAACCTCTCGTCGGTCGCAGTGGGCCGCCGGGCCCGCGCGGACCGCGAAAGGGGTCGGGGTGCTGCTCTCGCCGCACGAACAGGAGAAGCTGCTGCTGCACGTGGCGGCGAACCTCGCGAAGGAGCGTCGCGCCCGCGGGCTGCGACTCAACCACCCCGAGGCGGTGGCGCTGCTCAGCTCCTGGATCCTCGAGGGCGCCCGCGACGGACGCAGCGTCGCCGAGCTCATGGCGGGCGGGCAGCAGGTCCTTGGCCGCGACGACGTGATGGACGGCGTCCCGGAGCTGCTGTCGACCGTCGCGGTGGAGGCCACCTTCCCCGACGGCACCAAGCTCGTCACCGTCCACGGTCCTATTCCATGACCGGGCCGGATCCGGTGTCCGTGCCCGGCGAGATCCTCCACGGCGACGGCGACGTCCGCTGGGGTGCGGGCGCCGACACCGTCGCCCTCACCGTGACCAACACGGGCGACCGGCCGATCCAGGTCGGCTCGCACCTGCACGTCGCCGACGCCAACCCGGCGCTGGAGTTCGACCGCGACGCCGCGGTCGGCATGCGGCTCGCGATCCCCGCCGGCACGTCGGTGCGCTTCGAGCCCGGCGTCGAGCGCGACGTCGAGCTCGTCGCCCTCGGCGGCGCGGGCGCGGTCCCCGGCCTGCGGCTCGACGTCGCCGACCCGGCCGGCGGTCACCGGGGGAGCCCGGGGTCGGGGTGGACGGTCACCCGCGAGACCTACACCGGTCTGCTCGGTCCCACCGAGGGCGACCGGGTCCGCCTCGCCGACACGAACCTCACGATCCGCGTCGAGGCCGACCGGTGCCGCGGCCCGCGCGGCGGCGACGAGGTGGTGTTCGGCGGCGGCAAGGTGATCCGCGAGTCGATGGGGCAGTCGCGCGCCACACGCGCCGACGGGGCGTGCGACCTCGTCGTCACCGGGGCGCTCGTGCTCGACCACTGGGGGATCGAGAAGGCCGACGTCGGCGTGCGCGAGGGCCGGATCGTCGGGCTCGGCAAGGCCGGCAACCCGGACACCATGGACGGGATCGATCCCGCACTCGTCATCGGACCGGGCACCGAGGTGCTGGCCGGCAACGGGCTGATCCTCACCGCGGGCGGTGTCGACTGCCACGTCCACCTCATCAGCCCGCAGCAGCTCGCCGAGGCGATCGGGTCCGGGATGACGACGCTGATCGGCGGCGGCACCGGACCGGCGGAGGGCACGAAGGCGACGACGGTGACGCCGGGGTCCTGGTACCTGGCCCGGATGTTCGAGGCCCTCGACGGCTACCCGGTGAACGTCGCGCTGCTCGGCAAGGGCAACACCGTCGGGCTCGACGCGATGCGCGAGCAGGTCCGCGGTGGGGCGTCCGGCTTCAAGGTGCACGAGGACTGGGGGGCGACGCCGGCGGCGATCGACGCCGCCCTGCGGGTGGCCGACGAGACCGGCGTGCAGGTCGCCCTACACACCGACACGCTCAACGAGGCCGGCTACGTCGCCGACACCCTGGCCGCCATCGACGGACGCAGCATTCACGCCTACCACACCGAGGGTGCCGGCGGGGGGCACGCGCCGGACATCATCACCGTCGCCGGCCGGCCGTACGTCCTGCCGAGCTCGACCAACCCGACCCGGCCGCACACCGTCAACACCGTCGACGAGCACCTCGACATGCTCATGGTCTGCCACCACCTCAACCCGGCGGTCCCCGAGGACCTCGCCTTCGCCGAGAGCCGCATCCGCGCCTCGACGATCGCCGCCGAGGATCTCCTGCACGACATGGGCGCGATCTCCATGATCGGCTCGGACTCGCAGGCCATGGGTCGCGTCGGCGAGGTGGTGATGCGGACCTGGCAGACCGCGCACGTGGCGAAGCGTCGCTCCGGCTCCGGCTCCGGCGGCTCCGACGACAACCGGCGCGCCCGGCGCTACGTCGCCAAGTACACGATCTGCCCCGCCGTCGCCCACGGTCTCGACGCCGAGGTGGGGTCGGTGGAGGTGGGGAAGCTCGCCGATCTCGTGCTCTGGGATCCCGCGTTCTTCGGTGTCCGGCCGAACGTCGTGCTCAAGGGCGGCGTCATCGCGTGGGCCCGGATGGGCGACGCCAACGCCTCCATCCCGACGCCGCAGCCCGAGTTGTCACGCCCGATGTTCGGGGCGTCCCCGGCGGCGGCCGCCGCCACCTCGGTGCACTTCGTGACGGAGTCGGCGCTCCTGGCGGGCCTCGCCGACCGCGTCGACGTGCGGCGACGGTTCGCCGCCATCCGCTCGCCACGCGGCGTCACCAAGGCCGACATGCCGCAGAACGCCGCGACCCCCGACATCGCCGTCGACCCCGAGACGTTCACGGTGCGGATCGATGGGGACGTCGTGGAGCCCGATCCGGTGCGGGAACTGCCGATGGCGCAGCGCTACTTCCTGTTCTAGTACGATCTCCTGTTCTAATACGATTCCGCGACCGCGTGGGCGGGGGCCGCCGCGTACGCCGACGAGCCGGGGAGCATGCGTGTCCGAGGACGACCGACTGTGGAAGCGCTCGGACGCCGCCGCGAGCGGGCCGACCGACGACACGACCGCGGGGTCGGGGGCAGGGGCGGGGTCCTCGCCGTTCGCCGCTCCCTCCGAGCCTGCGGGCGGCTACGGCCAAGGCGCGCCCACCGGAGCGGCAACGTCCTACGGCGGCCAGCCCTACGGCAGCCAGCAGTACGGCCAGCCCTACGGCGGCCAGCCCTACGGCGGCCAGCCCTACGGCGGTGGGACTCCCGCAGGTCCCTACGGGGGCGGCCCCTACCCCCCGCCGCCCCCGCGCACCGAGAACAACGGCCTCGCGATCGCCGGGTTCGTGCTCGGCCTCGTCGGCCTGCTCATCGCGTTCATCCCGTTCGTCGGGTTCTTCGGGGCGCTGCTGGCGCTCGTCGGACTCGTCCTCGCGGTCGTCGGCCTCGTGCGGGCCGGCGAGCGGGGCAACCGCGGGCTGGCGATCGCCGGCATCGTGTGCTCGGCGCTCGCCCTCATCATCTCGCTCCTGTACACCATCGTGTTCGCGGGCCTCTTCGGCGGCGCTGCGGCCGCTCTCCCCGAGCTCACCAACCTCCCCACACCCTCGTCGTCCACCGACGTCGCGCCCGCGCAGAGCCAGGCGACGTTCGGGCAGACCGTCGCCTACCCGGACGGGATCAGCATCAGCGTCGGGCCGCCCGGCCCGTTCGTCCCCTCTTCCACCGCGGCCGGGGACGACAGCCCGCAGAACGTGATCGTCGCGGTCACGGTGACGAACGGGACCCCGGTTGCCATCGACCCCTCGTCGATCAACCTCGACGCCACGTTCCGCGGCGTCGACGCCAGCGAGATCTTCGATTCCGGCGGGAACATCAACCGGAAGCCGAGCACGTCGCTGCTGCCCGGCCGTAGCGTCACGTTCCAGTCCGCCTTCTCCCTCCCGGCGGGCGGCGGCGAGCTACAGATCGACGCCCGACCCGGCTACGACTACCGGTCCATCTCCCTCACCGGGCCGCTGTGACCCCCCGGGATCCCGCCGCGGGGCCGGGCCGGACGGCCCTCTGGCTGCTGGCCGACTCCCGGCTCCCGACCGGCGGGCACGCCCACTCCGCGGGGGTCGAGGCGGCCCTCACGCGCGGCGACGTCCGCACCCCGGCCGACGTGCAGCGTTTCCTGGCCGCTCGCGTCCCCACGACGGGCCTGGTCTCCGCCGCCGCGGCGGCGGCCGCGTGCGCGCTCGCCTCCCGCGCGGACGCCGGGGTGGACTGGGCGCCGTGGGACGCCGCGGTCTCCGCGCGCACCCCGGTCGCGGCGCTGCGGGAGGCCTCGCGGGTGCAGGGTCGCGCGCTGGCCCGGACCGCACGGACGGTGTGGCCCGCGACCGGCTCGGCCACCCTCCCCGCTCTCGACGCGCTCGGTCGGCGTCCCCACCAGCCGCTGGTCCTCGGCGTCGTGACCGCCGCCGCCGGGGGAACTCCGACCGACGCCGCCGGGCTCGCCGTGCACCACCTCGTCGGGCAGTGCTGCTCGGCGGTGGTGCGGCTGCTCGGCCTCGACCCTCTCGCCCTCGCCGCGGTGCACGCCCGGGCGCTCGAGGCGGCCGCTGCGGCGGTGGAGGAGGCCGCGACGGAGGGGGCCGACGCGGCGTCGGCGAACGATCCGGGGGCCCTGCCCTCCGCGACCACTCCGCGGCCCGAGGTGCTCGCGGTCCTGCACGCCCGCGCGGAAGGGGCCCTCTTTGCTTCATAGGCTCGACGACCACGACGTGGGGGGAGGTGCCCACGAGCACCCGACGCCCACCGGGCGGGCCGTGCGCCTCGGCGTCGGCGGACCGGTCGGGTGCGGGAAGACCGCACTGGTGGCCGCGCTGTGCCGGGCCCTACGCGACGAGCTCTCCCTCGCCGTGGTCACCAACGACATCTACACCACCGAGGACGCCGACTTCCTGCGGCGGGAAGCCGTGCTCGACGCCGACCGGATCGTGGCCGTGCGCACCGGGTGCTGCCCGCACACCGCGATCCGCGACGACATCAGCGCGAACCTCGACGCCGTCGAGGACCTCGTCGAGCGCCACGACCCCGACCTCGTCCTCGTGGAATCCGGCGGGGACAACCTCACGGCGACGTTCAGCTACGGCCTCGTCGACCGCCAGATCTTCGTCCTCGACACCGCCGGGGGCGACGACGTCCCCCGCAAAGGCGGTCCCGGCGTCGCTGGGGCCGACCTGCTGGTGATCAACAAGGTCGACCTCGCCCCGCTCGTGGGCGCAGACGTCGACCGGATGGCCGCGGACGCGACCCGGGTGCGTGAGGGCCGCCCGACCCTCCTCGTGTCGGTGCGGACCGCCCCGGTGGATGCCGTGAGTGAGTGGGTACGCGCCCAGGTCCGCGCTCCGGTCCGCTGACCCCGTCCTCCGACCCCGCCGTGCGGCCCGCTCCGACCCTCACGCGTGCCGCGCTCCGTCGCCGCGACGGACGACTGACCTGGGCCTCGTCGCCCCCGGTGATGCTGCGTCGGACCGGGCCCGACCGCATGCATCTCGTCCAGGTGGGCGGCGGCCCGCTCGGCGGCGATCGCCTCGCCCTCGACGTCGACCTCGGGCCGGACCAACGGCTCAGGGTGCGGACCGCGGCCGCGACCGTCGTGCAGCCCGACCGCACCGGGTCCCCGGCGTCGTTCATCGTTCGGGCGGCGCTCGCCGCGGGAGCCCGCCTCGACTGGGAGCCCGAGCCGACCGTGGTGTGCGACGGCGCCCACTGGCGCCCCGTTCTCGAGGTCGACCTCGAGGAGGGCGCGGGCGCCGTGCTCGGAGAGCAGGTCGTCCTCGGACGCAGCGGGCAGCGCGGCGGCCGGTGCGCGAGCGGGCTCCGGGTGCACGTCGCCGGTCGTCCGCTGCTCGTGTCCACCCAGCTCGTCGACGGTGCCGACGCCGCGCTCCGCGGTCCGGGCGGCACCGGCGGAGCGCGGTCGGTGGGGACGCTGGTCCTTGCGGGCGCGGGGGCGGCCGTGCCCGGCGACGCGCAAACCGGGGAGGAGCCCGACGTGGCGTGGGCCTGGAGCGCCCTCGCCGGCCCCGGCGCCCTGCTCACCGCACTGGGGTCCGTCCGGGGCGTCGCCCGCGTGCTCGCGCGGGCCCGGCCCCGCTGACGGAGGGGTCAGAAGCCGCGGAAGACGCCGTCGTCCGCCACGGCGTCGACGAAATCGCCGAAGGCCGTGGCCGAGATCGCGAGCCGCGTCTCGACGGCCTGGACCTCCGAGGCGGCGCAGCGGAACTCCCGGCCCGGCTCCTTCCGCAGGGCGACGACGAGGACGGGGGACTCCGGCGACGACGTGGTCACGGCGTCCACCACGAAGAGGCAGGCGTGGTCGCCCACCCGGTCCTGGGTCGCGAGGGCCACCACCTCGGGCGTGGAGAGGTCCGCGAAGGAGGGATCGTCGATGACCTCGAGATTCGGTGGCGCCTCGACCTCGTCCGGCCCGACGATCATGGTCCGCGTCCTCTCCCACGCGTCGTCGTCGGAGAAGTCGGTGCGCAGCACCGGGGTGGAGGTGCACATCGGCAGGGGCGGTCGGCCCTCCACCGCCCCCGCGGTCACGACCACCGGGGTCCCACCCGACGGGGTCGCGGGCTCGAACCACCCCGCCCCGCCTGCGCCGTCGTCGGTCGCTTCCTCGGCCGGGGCTTCCTCGGCCGGGTCCTCCGCGACGAGGCCGGGGGAGTCCGGAGGCTCTGCCTCCGGGTCCGCGTCCTCGGGGTCGGACGGTTCCGTCGGGTCGGCGTCGGGGTCGGCGTCGGCGTCGGCGTCGGCGTCGACAACCGGTTCCCCGGCTCCGTCCTCAGGACCACCGGGACCGGCGCGGACCAGGGGAACGGCCTCGGTGGGCATCTCGGACCCGTGGAGGGGCTCGGGGCCCTGGACGGTCGGGCCCTGGACGGTCGGGGAACCGGCGGGCCCGAGGGGCGCGGCGAAGGAGGGGGCGGGATCGGCCGGACCCCCCCGGTCCCCTGCTGCTAGGCCCCCCGCCGCGAGGGCTCCTGCCCCGACCGCTCCCGCCCCGACCGCTCCCGCGCCCAGGGGCTCGACAGCGTCGGCCTCGTCCGGGTAAAGGGTCTGACCCTCCTCGGCCACGACCTGTTCGCCCTGCGCGTCGAGCAGAGCGTGGCGACCCGTCGGGGTCCTGTCGCGCGGCGTGCCCGTCGCCGGCAGGCGCCGGAAGAGCGCGATCAACACGAGCGTCCACGCGAGCACCCGGAGCACGATCACGACGAGGCCCACCACTCCTCCGAGCTCGTTGACCCGCGCCAGGTCGGCGGCGGTGCGGACCTGCGCCCCCGCGAGCACCACGACCGTCAACAGGCCGACGGCGACCAGATGCAGCGCCAGCCCGGCGAGCGCGGGTGCCGCGACCTGGGGCTCGACCTTCCAACGGCTGACCGCGAGGACGAGGCCGACGATGATGGCCACGCCCTCGGGCAGGAAGGAGGCGGCGAATCGGAGCGCCGTGTCGAGCATGCGGAGAACGTAACCGGTCGCGAGGGCGCGGCGGCGCCCCTCCCGACCGGCGGGCGACTCCGTGTCGCGACGGGACGGAGCCTCGTCGGCGGGCGGGGGCCGAGGCGGCCCCCGAGTGGGGGCACGATGGTCACCGTGGATGCCGATGCCGATGCCGACGCCGGAGCGCACGCGCTCGCTGACGTCGACGCCCTCGGCGGGTTCTTCGCCCTGCGGACGGGCCCGGCCGAGGCCGTGGACCCCTCGTGGCGACCCCTGACGACCCTGACCGCTCTCGCCGCCGGCTCCGCGTCGCCCGACGGCCCGCTCCCACGACGGATCGACGAGGTCGCGGCGCAGCTCGGCGACGCCCCGCGCCGGGTGGCCGCCTCCCTGCTCTCCCTCTCGCTGACTGCGCGGGTGGTGTCGATCGTGCTGGGTGCGGCCGCGATGCACCGGCTGCTGCCCCGGCTCCCGCACACCGCACTGCACTGGCGACCGTGGTCGGGCGGCCCGATGCCGCTGTGGATCGAGACGCCGCACGTCGACGCCCTCGGCCCCCCCGAGCACCCCGACACGGCGTGCCGGGTGGCCGAGGAGCTCGCGACGCAGCACCTGCATCCCCTGCTCGACGCCGTGGCCGTGGCCGCCTCCGTGCCGCCGACGACGCTCTGGGGCAACGCGGCGTCCTCGCTCGGTGGGGCGGTGCGCATCCTGGTCACCGAGCGCCCGGAGCAGCGGTACGCCGTGGAGGCCATGGCCCGCGGCGTCCTCCGCCTCCCGCCGCTCGCGGGGCTGGGGGAGTTCGTCGACGAGCCGTCGCACCCGACGGGGCTCGCCTTCGTGCGGCGCTCGTGCTGCCTGTTCTACCGCCTGCCCGGTGGCGGACTCTGCGAGGACTGCGTGCTCGCCCACCGCTGAGCGGAGCCGTTCCTCGGCCGGATCAGCCCGGGGGCCACCCCACGAGCAGCCGTCCCGCGCCGATGAGCGCACCCGCCGCGACCAGGCCGAACATCGCGACCCAGATGCGCGCCGGGATCGAGGTGAGGCGCTCGAGCTGGTCGGCGTCGGAGTCGGGGGACCGGCGCCGGAGGCGCTTGCGCTGCACCTCGACGATGGTCCGCAGCCCGCCGAGGATGAGCAGCCAGGTCAGGAAGCAGGCGAACACGTACTGGACGTCGGGCGAGCCGTAGGCGATGACCAGCGCGACGACGGCGCCGGTACCGACCACGGACACGACGCCGAAGACGTTGCGGATGAGGATCAGCGTCGCCAGCAGCAGGACGATCGCGAGACCGAGCATCGCCTCGATGGCGTCCGCGGCCACGAGGACGGCGGCTCCGAACCCGAGCAGGGGCGGTGTGACGTACCCCGCGAACGTCGTCGCCGCCATCCCGGGTCCGTCGGGGCGCCCTCGCGACACCGTCACGCCGGAGGTGTCGGAGTGCAGGAGGATCTTCGTCAGCGTCCGTCCCGCGAGCAGGGCGACGAGCGCGTGACCGCCCTCGTGGGCGATCGTCACCACCGAGCGGGCGATCCGCCACGACCCGCGCGCGAGGACGACCGCGAGCGCGACGAGCGCGGCCCCCACGACGAGCACGCCCTGGTTGCCGCCGGTGAGCTCGTCGAGGGACGGGATGGTGATCGTGGTGCCGATGAGCGGGACCGTATCGCGGGCCGGGGACCGGACCGTCATGCTGCACGGTGTGAGCGCGGCGGCGGGCGAGGGCGTCCGGATGGGGACGGCTCCGGGGCGCTGGGTGCTCGTGACCACCGTCCTGGGCTCGGGGCTCGCGATGCTCGACTCGACGGTGGTCAACATCGCTCTGGAGCGCATCGGCTCGGACTTCGGTGCCTCGTTCGCGGGTCTGCAGTGGACGGTCAACGCCTACACGCTGACCCTCGCGGGGCTCATCCTGCTCGGCGGTTCGCTGGGCGACCGGTTCGGGCGGCGTCGGGTGTTCCTCGTGGGCGTCGTGTGGTTCGCGGTCGCCTCCGCGCTGTGCGGCTTCGCACCGTCGATCGAGGTCCTCGTCGGGGCCCGCGCACTCCAGGGTGTCGGCGGGGCCCTGCTGACGCCCGGGAGCCTCGCTCTGATCTCGGCGTCGTTCCACGGGCGGGACCGTGCCGCCGCCATCGGGGCGTGGTCGGGGCTCGGCGGGGTCGCCGGCGCGGTCGGCCCGTTCGTCGGCGGGTGGCTCGTGGAATGGAACTGGCGCGCGGTGTTCCTCATCAACCTGCCGATGGGGGCGATCGTCCTGGTCGCCGCCCTGCGCCACGTCCCGGAGTCGCGCGACCCGCAGGCCGTGGCGCACCTCGACGTCCCCGGAACGGTCCTCGCGGTGGCCGGGCTCGGGGCGCTGACGTGGTCGTTGACCGCCGCGGGGGAGTCGGGGGCGTCGCCCGCGGTGCTGGCCGCCGGCGCGGTCGGAGCGGTGGGGCTCGTGGCGTTCGCGGTGGTCGAGCGCCGGTCGCGCTCGCCGCTGGTGCCGGGCGACCTGTTCGCGAACCGGCGGTTCACCGCGGCCAACGCCGTCACCCTGCTCGTCTACGCCGCGCTCGGGGTCCTGTTCGTACTGCTGGTCCTGCAGCTGCAGGTGGTGGCCAGGTTCAGCCCGCTCAAGGCCGGCACGGCGATGCTGCCCGTGACCGCGCTCATGCTGCTGCTCTCGGCGCGGATGGGCGCCCTCGGCCAACGGATCGGGCCGCGCCTGCCGATGACCATCGGGCTGGTCGCGGCCGCGGGCGGGATGCTGCTCCTGCTGCGGGTCGGGGTCGGCGCGTCGTACCTCACGGACGTGCTGCCCGCCGTCGTGCTCTTCGGGCTCGGCCTCTCGGCGACCGTCGCGCCCCTCACCGCGACGGTCCTCGACGCGGCCGACGACCGCCACGCCGGCGTCGCCTCCGGGGTCAACAACGCCGTCGCCCGGGCCGCCGGGCTCCTCGCCGTCGCCGTCATCCCCGCCGTATCGGGCATCGCGGGGTCCGACTACACCGACCCCGTCGCGTTCTCCGCCGGGTACCACCGCGCCGTCGTCGTGGCGGCCGTGCTCCTGCTCGGAGGCGCTCTGCTCTCGGCGACGCTGCTCCGCCCGGAGAAGCGGCGGGAGGGTCGCTACCCGCTCGAGGAGTGCGCCCACTGCGGCGTCACCGGCCCGCAGCAGTACCCGCGGAACTGATCTCCGGCGTCCCTCCCGTCCGGCGTGCACCGCGCCGTGGGACTTCCGCCCGGAGAGGCGCGGCGCACTCCGGCGAGCGTCGCGACCCGCGTCACCCGAGGAGGGGTCCGGCGGCCGCCCCCAGGACCGACGCGACGGCGAGGACGCCGGCGATCACGCGGGCCCGTGGGGCGACGCCACCGACCGGGCACTCCCCGGCGGTGAGCACGGGCGCGATCCAGCGCAGCGAGTAGAAGAGGCTCGCGATCGACGCAGCCACCGCGAGGGCCGCGAGCCAGGCCATGCCGCCGTCGACGGCGGCGCCGAACGCCGCGAGCTTGCCCACGAACACGACCGTCGGAGGCGTCCCGACCAGCCCCAGCAGGCCGATCATCACCGCGGCGGCCAGCCCGGGTCGCTCGCGGGCGAGCCCGCGTTGGTCGGCGATCTCCAGGGCGTGGGGGCGGGCCGCCAGCGCCGCAAAGAGGACGAGGTTGGTCACGGCGTAGGCGCCGAGGTAGGCCAGCAGCGCGGGGAGGGCGAGCGCGGAGCGGGTCGCCACGGCGATCGGCACGAGCAGGAAGCCGACCTGCGCGACGGTGGAGTAGGCCAGCAGCCGGCGCAACGAGGTCTGGGCGAACGCACCGAGCGTGCCGAGGACCATCGACGCCGCGGCGAGCAGAGCCACCAGCAGCGGCCAGTCCACCGTCGTCGGCATCGTCTCGACCAGCAGCCGCCAGGTCGCGAGCAGCCCGCCCACCTTGCCCACGGTGGTGAGGAAGGCGCCGGTCGCGGGTGGGGTGCCGTCGGTGGCGTCGGGGACCCAGAAGTGCCCGGGCACGCCGCCCATCTTGAACAGCAGCCCGCCGAGCACCGCGACCAGCGCGACCCCGACGCCGATCGGCGGCGCCGCGGGAAGCGTGGCGGCGAGGACGGGGTAGGCCGTCGACCGGCCCAGCCCGAGCAGCAGTGTCACGCCGAGCAGCAGGACCAGCCCGAGCAGTGCGCCGGAGAGGAAGTACTTCAACGCCGCCTCGGTGCCGCGCGCGTCGCGGCGCAGGCCGGCGACGGCGTAGAGCGGGACGCTCGCGAGGAGGTACGCGGCCGCGAGCAGGAGCAGGTCGTTCGCGCCGGTGAGCAGCATCGTGCCGACCGCGGCGAGCTGGACGAGGACCGCGAACTCGGTCTCGCGGTGGTGCCCGCCCCAGGAGGTCGGGTCCCCGGCGAGCACGAGCACCACGGCCGTCGCCGCGAGCACGACCACGCGCCCGACGCCGGTGACGGTGTCGACGACGTAGCTGGTCCCGAACGCGACGACGGGCTGCGCCGACCACCCCGCGGCCGCGGCGACCAGACCCCCGAGCGCCCCGGCCACGCCCAGCCACCGCACCGCGGCCTGGCGCCGGCGCGGCAGCCAGGACCCGAGGAGCAGGCCCGCCACCGCGCTCGCGGCCAGCATCAGTTCGGGCAGCAGGCGCGTGACGTCGGTGCCGGTCACCGGATCATCGCGCCACGAGGTCGACCAGCACCCGGGCCGACGGCTCGATCACCGTCGTCAGCACGGCGGGCAGCAGGCCCACCACGACCGAGAGCAGCAGCAACGGTGCGACGGCGGCGACCTCGGCCCCCCGCAGGTCGGCCACCTCCGTCGTACCGGCCGGACTGCGTCGTTCACCGAGCAGGAGCCGCTGCAGCGCCCGGAGGAAGAGCGCGGCGGTGATCACGATCCCGAGAGCCGCGAGCACCGTCGCCACCGGTCGGGCCGCGAGGGAGCCGACGAGGATCGGGAACTCCCCGGCGAACCCGGAGAGGCCGGGGAGCCCCAGCGAGGCGAGCGCGCCCACGGTGAGTAGTACCGCGAAGCGCGGCATCGGGCCCGCGAGACCCGACCAAGAGCCCATGTCGTGGGTGCCGCCGCGGTCGCGCAGCACCCCGGCGAGCAGGAACAGCGCCCCGGTGACCAGGCCGTGACTGACCATCTGCACCGTCGCGCCGGTGACGGCCAACGAGCGCGCTTCGGCCCCGGCGGCGACGGTGCCCGCGGCCCCGACGGCGAGCACGACGTAACCCATGTGGTTCACCGACGTGTAGGCGATCATCCGCTTGAGGTCGCGCTGGGCGAGGGCGACGAGCGCGCCCCACAGCACCGACACGACCCCGAGCACGACGACCGCGAGGGCCACGGAGCGCCAGGCGTCCGGCAGCAGCGGCATCGCGACGCGGACGAACCCGTAGGTGCCCATCTTCAGCAGCACCGCGGCGAGGACCGCGGAGCCCGCCGCCGGGGCGTCGGTGTGGGCGGGCGGGAGCCACGTGTGGAACGGCCACACCGGGGTCTTGATCGCGAGCCCGACGCCGATCACCACGAGCGTCAGCACCCCGGCGACGCCCCGGTCGGCGAGCGGGTCGGCGGCGAGCAGGGCCGGGATGTCGAAGGTGACCGAGCGGCCCGCGACCGCGAGGGAGATGAACCCGAGCAGCATGACCAGCGAGCCGAGGAAGGTGTAGAGGAAGAACTGCAGCGCCGAGTGCCGCCGCCCCTCGCCGTGCCCCCAGATCGCGATGACCGCGTACATCCCGACGATCGACAGGTCGAAGAACACGAAGAACACGACGAGGTCGAGCGCGACGAAGACGCCCAGGCACACGGTCTCGAGGGCCAGGAACAGCAGCACGTAGGACTTGACGCGCCGGGTCTCGCGCAGTGAGTACACCGCGACGGCGAAGAACACCACGGCCGTGAGCCCCACCAGCGGCAGCGACAGCCCGTCGACGCCGACGTGGTAGCCGACCCCGAACGCCGGGATCCACGGCACGGCGACCTCGTAGGCGTACCCGGGCCCGCCGGGCCGCTGGACCCAGAGCACGACGACGGCGACGACCTCGAGGAGGGCGACCCCCACCCCGGCCCCGAGGAACCATCGCGGGTCGACCCTTCCCGGCACGGCGAGCAGCACCAGCGCGACCAGCAGGGGAGCGGCGACCAGGGCGGTCAGCATCTCAGCGCACCCCGACGACGACGAGGACGACGGCGAGCGCGCCCACCACACCCAGCGCCGTCAGCGACTGGGCGTAGTACTGGTGCACCTGCCCGGTCTGGGGCCGGCGCGCGAGGTCGCCGAGGCGGCGTGCGGACCCGGTGACGGCGTCGACGACGCCGCGGACCCCGGGCTCCCCGCGCCCCTCGACGGCCGCCGCGGCGCCGAGCACGCCACCCGCCACCGCGTGCACACCCCGGTCGACGGCGGCGTCGGCGCGGTCGAGGGCGGCAGCGAGGGCGAGCGCGGGGCGCACGACGACCGTGCGGGTCGCGGCGTCGAGACCCCACCAGGCGCGGGCGGCCCGGGCGAGCCCGGTCTCCCGTGCGGCCCAGGCCCCCCGGCGGCGCACCGGACGGGAGTGGAGCAACCACGTCGCGGCCACGGCGGCGAGGATCAGCATCCCCGAGGAGAGGAGCGTCCCGGCGTCGGCGCGGGGGACGAGCCCGGTCACGAACCCCACGACGCCGAGGGCCGCCGCCGGGACGGCGAGCACCACGAGCGCCGACATGATCGGCCGGGGGGTGCGTCGCGTGGGCCGCACGAGCCCGCGGGCCGGGCGCCAGACGAACCACAACGCGTGCGTCGCGGCCACGGCGGAGAGCACCGCCCCGAGCTGGCCGAGCACCACGAGCGCCCCCGCGCCCTCCGGGGCGGCGGTGAGGATCGCGTCCTTGGTCCACCACAACGACAACGGCGGGACGCCGGCGAGTGCGAGGGCGCCGACGGTGAAGGTCACGCCGACGACGCGGTGACGCCGCGCGGCGCCGCGCAGGGCGGCGAGGTCCCTCGTCCGCAGCGTGACGAGCCAGGCGCCGGCGGCGAGGAAGAGCAGGCTCTTGACCGCCGCGTGGGCGACCAGCAGCGCCACGGTCGGGGCGGGGGAGCCGGTCGCGCCCGGGGACCCCCCGATACCGGCCCCGAGCACCATCGTCCCGACCGTCGCGCAGGTGGACGCGGCGAGCAGCTGCTTGAGATCGCGGGCGACGGTGGCGACGAGACCGAGCACCACCGCCGTCGCGCCCCCGATCCACGCGACCGTGGGCCCGGCCCAGCCCGTCGCCGCGAGCAGCGGTGCGAGCCGCACCAGCAGGTACGCGCCGGCCGCGACCATCGTCGCCGAGTGCAGCAGCGCCGACACCGGGCTCGGGCCCACCATCGCCCCGGAGAGCCACGACGAGAAGGGCAGCTGCGCCGACTTCCCCAGCGCCGCCACGACGACGCCGACGACGACCACGGTGAGCCATCCCGGCGCGGCGCGGGGCAGGTCGGCCAGAGCGAGCGTCCCCACCCCGCCGGCCAGCGCCGCGCCGGCGGCGACATAGAGGCCGACGTCGGCGGCGCGGGTGGTGAGGAAGGCCGTCGTGGCGGCGGGCCCGGCCGCGGGGTCGCGCCGGCGGTGGGCGATGAGCACCCAGCTCGTCGCGCCCATCACCTCCCACCCGGCGAGCAGAGCGGGCAGCGTCGTCGCGGTGACGGTGAGGAGCATCGCGCCGGCGAAGATCAGGACGACGCCGACGAAGCGCCCACGCCGCAGCGTCGCCTCGCCGGCCGCGGCCAGCAGGACCAGCAGGGTCGTGGCCGCGACCGTGAGCACCAGCGCCACCGAGAGCCCGTCGACGCCGAGCCCGAACGCGAGACCACTCGTGAACGGGACGGACACCGCCGGACGGGTCGTGGCGACCTCGGCGCCGAGGGCCAGCGTGCCGGCGGCGACGGCGAGACCGGTGCCGGCGACCGGCCACCCCTCGCGGCGCCCGGCGAGCAGGACCAGGAGCAGCCCGGCGACGACCGGCAGCGCGAGGAGGACGAGCAGCAGCATCAGCCGGACAACTCCGCGGCGTCGTCGGTCATGTCGACGCCGCGGGCGCGGAAGAGCGCCACGACGACCGCGAACCCGAGGGCCATCTCGACGGCCATCACCGTGACGAGGACGACGACGAGGACCTGCCCGTCGGTGCCGGACGCGGAGGTCGCCCGCCAGAGCGCGGCCGCGGCGAGGATCAGGCCGTTGACCACGAGCTCGAGACCCATCATGAGCATGACGATCGACTGCTGGCTGAGCGCGCCGTAGACCCCGGTGGCGACCAGGGCGGCGGCCACGACGAGCAGCACGCGCAGCGTCAGCTCGGTCATCGGTGGACCCCGGTGCCCGACCGGGCGTACCGGCCCCCGGGCAGGGACAGGGCGACGGTCCCGACGATCGTGGCGAGCAGCGCGAGCCCGAGCGTGCTCATCATGAGCATCTGCGGGCCCATGAGGGCGTCGCCGAGGGCGGCGGTGGGGTCCGGTGTCGGGGGAGCGGCCGAGAGCGGCCAGGGCACGAGCACGGCGCCGACGGCGAGGACAGCGAAGACGGCGACGGCGATACCGCGTGCCCCGCGCCCGTTGTGGACCATCGTCATGGGCATGAGACCGGCCGGGTTCATCATCATCATGATCATGAAGACGACCATGATCACCATCTCCACGGTCATCATGAGCACGACGACGACGCCGAGGTAGCCCAGCCCGAGCGCCATGAGGTCGACGGCGACGGCGAGGAACGAGGCGAGCAGCAGGAACGTCACGCGCGCCATCGAGTCGAGCCGGAACACCAACAGCCCGCACACGACCGCGACGAGGCCGAGCGCGCCGGTGAGCAGGGTGAGCCCGGAGAGTCCCGTGA
>JAABUZ0100000548.1_pt1 | contig 90006 bp, 88 predicted proteins | sample 5562091 | NCBI WGS metagenome assembly JAABUZ01 (sample SAMN12813069, study PRJNA571459) | rock metagenome | isolation source: Antarctica rocks | place: Antarctica: Victoria Land, Linnaeus Terrace sud | collected 2015-12-21
AGGGAGTGCTTGGCACCTCAGGGCGGCTTCCGGGGCAAATTTTAGCCCTGGAGACCGCCAGGGGCCGCCGGGTTTGCCCAAACACATATAATATATATTCGTTCAAACGGAGGCGATGCCCGATAGCAGCCACCAACAATGGACGCAATCCAGTAACAAACGACAAAGAAGCCGACAACTAAGCTGCTACGACGGAAAGATGGAGTAGAGAATATTCGGCGATAAAGGCAGAGGACAGACAGTTTGGCCATAGCAGTTGTCGCGACAGAGAAAGGTAAAGCTATGTACAGCGTCTACTCAACAAAAACCGATGAGTCTATGCTTTTCAAATGTAGTTCGGGACCAAAGCTACCTTGAGTATTCCCTCCACAACAGGATAAGGTAGTATTCCTGGACGTCCAGCGCCGGAGTTTAGGCCTATTTACTTCTTAGTAAAGGTCCGTGGAGGTGGTTAAACCGCTTACTGTGAATTTGAAGGCTCATGTAGACGATAAAGACAGCGAGACTTGCAACAACCCACCAATCGTCAGCTGCAAATGACGCCTTACTACGAGCCCTGGTCAAGAATCGCAGGAATACAGCTAGAATCGTCAAGACCATCATCGCCACAGTGACATGAAGGAGGTCGTCGCCGTGAGCGATAATGCTAGCCATCGCGGTGGCGCGTCACTTGGAAAGAATTGTCCTCGTATGTATTGGATTAGTAGGTTGAGCATAGATTCCATAAAAATGCTTGATAGGACATACATTTATCGGTACCGTAGCTTAGAATAAAGTTCTCCACCTTTCCAGTACAGGTGAGAGACAGATAGGGTTAATCAATGATAACAATCTGTCTTCCCTGCCATGGCTTGTCGGCTCTATTCGGGGGCATTGCTTAGTGGGTGGTCTAAGTGCGCAGAGGTTCTTGGTTCCAAACACCAGGCCCATGATAGGTTGAGGCGGTGTATCATCGCGAAGGATCCAACTTGATCGTGCATTCGGATGCATTGCGAATTACCCAAAACGTAATTCTTGAACGTGCGGATGAACGGTGATTGCCATCCATTCTACGCCGTACAACAGCTTCAAATTCTTAGAGCGTGCATATGCAAGTTAGGGTACGATCGCCTGCGGATTATACAAAACTCAGCTGCCCGTAATTAATAATTGGTAAATTCCACGTTTCCTGTATTTCAACGCAAAAGGATTGTATTCAAAGGAAATGATTTGGTATTTACGTAAACAAGGGTAGGAGGTAGGTTCTTGATCTCTAGGTGTTCTCCTCTCTATCTCAATAAAAATACTCCTGTGATATAGTGATACTAGATTGGCCCTCGACATTGTGATCATAATAGCGAAGAGGAACAGATGGCGAAATCGAGTCAAAGGCCCAGGCTTTCAAGACAGTATGAAATCTAAGCAACACGTGTTTACGGATCAGGCAGAAAGACAGCATCATACATAAGTGGGTAATTTATGTTTTATTTTTTATAGAATGCATGGCATTCTACAAAGATGCGAAATGATCGTCAGACAAGGCTGAGCTCTGTAGGTGACGAAGGCGTAGTGATACTACTATATTTTAGCTGATTTTTACCGTGTACATTTCATGACGGATCGGTCCACCCATATTGTGGCAGGGCAAGAACGGGAAGGATGACAGGCGGCCCTATCGGACAGACCGTTGCCTTTCGATGCTGTTCCGTATTTGTTCTTCCAGCATAGCTATACCGCAACCTAACAGATCTTGGTGGACCACCAGGCAAACTATCGAAGTTTACCAGTTTTACCAAGATGATTTCACTCCAAAGAAAAGTGTCGAGGTGATAGCTTCTCGCAATATGATGGTTTGGTGACGCGGGTGAACGCATCCCAAGCGCGCGACTATAATGCTCGCTTGCTCCGATTGGTTCTCACCAGACCTACTTCAGGCAATAATGATAACCGGAAACAACTACAACGTTCCACTACACCGTGATCAATGCGGCCTGTGTCAAGGCTTGCATGTGGTATTGTTTCTTACGACCATGGATCGGTAGAGCACATACCTTACTAAGGTTACCAACCTTACCCTACCATGTTACGTCTCTCGAGGGCTACAGCTAGTTGTAGCCTCACACCTACAAACACATCAGAAACATTTTCACGTGATCTTTAGACACTTCAAAATCGCAGATTCACGAATCATTCGCAGCGGTACAATCAGATCATCTGGCCGTCGAGAATGCCTGCAAATGGGCGCAGGCTCATTGACGAGGTTGCTTCGGTCTCTCCGCGACCTGTAGAGATGCAAGTCCTGGCTTTTGGCTTTTCCCGAACTGGGACGATGTGTTTGTTTTGCTCCAGGTTCTGTCTCATTCATACAGCTGAGCGTTTCCAGCAATGCAAGTTGCTCTCCAGAAGCTTGGCTACAAATCCTACCACATGATAGAAGGATACCGCACCAAAGCAATGAAATATTGGCTTGAGGCTCTCAGAGCCAAGTATGCCAATGAGGGAGTACCTTATCAACGAGTAGAGTTTGACAAGTTGCTTGGAGATTACAGCGTGAGAAGATCTCCCTGAAAATATCTCGTCATTGTTGGAATTGCACTGCTTATGGGTTGACGGCTAAAGGTTATGTAGGCCACCACCGATATCCCTTGTAACATGTTCATCGAGGAGCTTCTCGCCGCTTACCCTGATGCGAAAGTCATTCTGACTGAACGCGACATCGAGAGCTGGATGACTTCAATCAACAGAACCTTTTACGTGCTTTTCAGCTGGTGGTCAATGTACTACGTCACCCCTTTTGAACCTGTAGGTTGAGCTCTCGACCAACACAAGTTGAAATGCCGTTGATACAATACGTAGGAAGTGGCTGGGCCGTACTGGAAAACCCTAAACTATATCTTTGACATCTGGACCGGAGGCAACAAGAACGACCGCGACAAACTCCGCCAAACTTATCGAAACCACTACAAGCATGTTCGGCAGGTGGTACCTCAGAACCAGCTGCTCGAGTACAAGCCTCAGCAGGGATGGGAGCCGCTTTGCACGTTCCTGGGCAAGCCGGTCCCAAAAGAAGAGCCCTATCCTTGTATCAATCAACCAGACAATATCATCAAAATTCACACTGTGGTGTGGCAGAAGACATCGGTGCTTGCGGTGCAGAAGATTGCGCCATCTGTCGCTGCATTGGCAGTAGTGGCAGCTGCGATGTTGTACTACGAGTACATGCTGTAAACGCGGGACATAGACATGAAGGATATCTCTGGCTTTGAATTGATTGCTCACCGTTATGGCTACGGTAAAGTATCCTAGAGACACCGATATAAGCGCTATAACATACCTTCCCCTGTAGTATCGTCCAATCCTCCGCAATCTCGCACCAGGATAGGACAAAAGCCACAGAACCATCAGCGGTAAATACTACCACCAGCTTTTCCCAAAGCTCCCTTACCTCGTCTACATCCAAAATCAACAATATCTGCAATTTGAATCTCCCAAAGATATCAGCAGTCAATTACACTGGTAGTAACCTCATCAGCTTCTGTTTATACCCTGGTGATGGCTCGATATACAGTCCAACTCAATAAATTTTCATTGACCGAGCAGTCATAATCCTACAACTTCTCATCCCACCTTGCCATAGTACCAAGAACCATTCTGAAGCAAATGTGCGCTCCAAAATCTTTCTCCAACCCGAAAAAAAAAACATAAACACAAATCTTCCTTCCCCTCCCCCCAAATACCCAAAACCAAACCCCAGCATTCACCCTTCAACCCCATCTCCCCTACACCATCCGTCCACACAACACCAACCCCCCCTCGTCCCAGCAAAAACCCATCTCACCCTCACCCTCATATTACTCAACCTCGCCCCCCCCTCCAAAAAATCCTTTTCCAATCCCACCCCTACAGCTGCGAACTCTTCATCACTCTAAACAAATAGTCGAACCGTGCGTCGCATCAATCTTTTTCTGAACAGAAGTACAGTTTCCCTCCCCCTTCAAAAAAAAGAAATGAGGGAAAAAAGAGGGGGGGAAAAGGTTGAGAATGCGAAATTTATTGTGCTGAAATATATATTCAAGAATATGTACTGTATGTATGAGTGATATGGTATATTATGGGTATCGGTTTTTTTTTACAGTAATCTATAATCAACAATCAAAAATCAAAAATCAATGATTTGATTTGATTTGATTTCATACACTCTTGTCAGGGACTGGGCTAGACTAGAGGTACTATCAATATAGAAGACTGGTATTATTATTACTTGATAGGATCTAGGTACAAGACAATACACCAGGTAATGTACAAGACGAAAGACAAAGAGCGAAAGGAAAGAACGAGGGCCCGGCTTCTATATACATGAACCGGGCAGAACCAAGGCTAGACAGTAGTCCTATGACTTAAGATTGCAGAGATCCGCGCACACGGCTGAGGTGGCCGAAACAGGATTGCTGAGGCTAGATTAAGATGACGATGGCTAGATTGATGGCTTGGTTCATTGAACTGCGGAACAGGTTCAATGAACCGAGGTTACCTAAGGCATCGACGATCTATGTTCTAAACCGGGTTGGTGACCTGGCACCATGACAACTCTTGTGACATCGATTTAAGTTCGACCCATATGATGAGGAAAGCTATATGCTATGTGTATCGAACGAACAAAATTCTCTGAGAGAAAATCGCTCGTCGACTACATGATGATTGCACGTCGTCGAGACAACAACGCTGAGACAATGTATCAATTATGAATCTATAGCTTCTATTCAGCGCGTAATGCTTGAATTCTTAATGCGTGTCTGTGCTGTTTCTTTACAATGCATCGTTCTTGCTCTGCTCTTCATTAATGATATTTTATACAATCATGTCTCGATCTTTAATCGCGAAGATCATGATTTCTTTGCATTCGTGATGCTCATGATTGTAATGTTGAAAACTGTATATGTAATGAAAGAGAGACGTGTACGATGAGAAGATAAAGTATGTCATGGTGCCAGGTCACCAACCCGGTTTAGAACATAGATCGTCGATACCTTAGGTAACCTCGGTTCATTGAACCTGTTTCGCAGTTCAATGAACCAAGCCATCAACCTAGCCATCGTCATCTTAATCTAGCCTCAGCAATCCTGTTTCGGTCACCTCAGCCGTGTGCGCGGACTCCTGCAATCTTAAGTCAATAGAACTACTGTCTAGCCTTGGTTCTGCCCGATTCATGTATATAGAAGCCGGGCCCTCGTTCTTTCCTTTCGCTCTTTGTCTTTCGTCTTGTACATTACCTGGTGTATTGTCTTGTACCTAGATCCTATCAAAGTAATAATAATACCAGTCATCTATATTGATAGTACCTCTAGTCTAGCCCAGTCCCTGACAAAGTATGATTGTATCAAATAACTCTATTCTGCTCTTGACTTGTGTCATGTAAACGTTGAATAAGTTGTTGATATAAATGTGCAATTGCAGTTGTTTGATGCTTAGCTTTGATCAATAGTAGAGAATGTGATCTGCTTGAAATCACTACAATTCTGATCGTTCTCATGTGCTTTCAATCATTCACGTAGATAGATGCTCGACTTGTTGATATGAGTAAAGAAGTTGAGTTCAGCGAGTCTCTTCAGTATATCAGCGCAGTCAACGAGTCACTACTTCTTCGATCACTTGTAATCATGATCTCAAGACTTAGATCATCTGAATCAATTCTTTTACTAGTATCTTTTCATCTTTTATTGACATTGACTTGTCATTCGTCTTTCTTGTGAATTGTAGCTGTTAGAGAGAATGTTGTCACATGAGTGAAAACTCTGCATTGCAGCTTTCATGATCACGCAATGTTCTAAGTTTTAACATCATTCAAACTGCATCAAATTAAGATCTCTTGATTCTTCTGACTTTTATTCGCAGAATAGAATCAAAAGGTTCGTAGTTAACATCATGTACAGATGAATCTCGTCGTTGATCTTAGACTGACCGTCGGGTCGAGTTTCGGATTGACATTTTGAATCCGACCCGATTCGAAGTCGGATTGCTCACATTTTCAACTCGACCCGAGTCGAGTTGAGCATATTTCCAATCCGACCCGACCCGACCCGACTGGGAATTGGGTCAACCCGACCCGACCCGTCAAGGACCCGAGCTTGGCGTCAAGAGGGCTAAATATAGAAATTTTTCCGGTTTTTTGCTTTTGCATTACCTTTTTGCATTACCTTTTTGGTAGAAAGCCATGAAGGGAAACATGACGGGGAACATAAAGGGAAACATGAAGGGGAACATGAAGGTCGTTTGGTAGAAGATCATGACGGGAAACATAAAGAGGAACATGAAGGGGAACATGGAGGGGAACATGGAGGGGAACATGGAGGGGAACATGGAGGGGAACATGGAGGGAAACATGGAGGGGAACATGACGGGGAAACATGAAGGCCGTTTGACTTTGGTAGGGAGTCATGACGGGAAAACATGGTAGGAAGCCATGAAGGGGAATCATGTAGGCTGTTCGACCAAGCTATTTACACCTACCTAATATCTTGTCGGGTCGGGTCGGGTTTTCGAGTCGGGTTGTCGGGTCAAGCTTCTCAACCCGATCCGAGTTCTCGGGTCCAACTTCTCAACCCGACCCGACACTTTTCCAAAAAAATTCCAACCCGACCCGACGCGGTCAGTCTAGTTGATCTCAACAATCAAAAATCAACAATCAACAATCAAAAAGCGTGAATACCTAATACCTAACACCTAACACCCACTCATCAGGCAAACACAGTAGAAAGAAAGATTCGCTGTTCGCTGTTCGCTATTTATGTTTATACATATATATATATATCAATAGAATGAACATATTTTTTTAATTCGTCATCAGAGCTGATTGCAAAGAATGTGAGAAAGAGTGTGGTGAAAGTGACTTTGATGAATTTGAGGGGGAAAGAGAAGGAAAATGTTGATTGATATTTTTGCATTGCTTAATTTCTTGTTCCGTTTTGTGCTAAACCCCCACACCGCCACCTCACCCTACCACCTCACCCTACCACTAATCCTTCCTCCCCAGCAAAATATTAATATTCCAATATCTCACATGACCTCTTCCCTTCCTTCTTCCCTATCCTTTCATCCCCTTCCCTCACCAGTTCCCAAAAACCAGCTCCCTAACAGAACCAGAACCGAAAAAAGAAGAATGACTAAATCGAGAAGTTTGGGCAGGAAGTGTTGAAAGCCCCAAGGTGTTTTGATTTGTTTTGTTTTGGGTTGGTGGAAAAGTCGTTAAACCCCAACACTGAAAAGAGAAAGAGAAAAGAGGAAAGAAGGAAAGAAGGAAAGAAGGAAAGAGAAAATAGAGAAAAGAGAGAAAAAAGAGAAGAGAAAAAGGGGTCATGAAATCTTATATATAATAAGGATTGAATTATATTGAATTATATTGAATTGGGTTTGAAGCTTGATGAAAAATTGAGGGTAGTGGTTGTGTGATGTTGATCGATGTAGTGGTTGGGGTGGTGCGGTATGGTATGGTGTGATGCGGTGTAATGAAAGGCAAGAAAGATGAACAGACAGGATGCGGGATGTTGAGTGTGTGGGGGGAGTGGATTTGGTTGTGGGAGGGAAGGGATAGGTGGGGTGTTTTGTTTATGGGAGGGAAGGATGGGGGGTTGTGTAAGGGGGCGTGGGATGGGAGGGAATGATTATTTTGGAGATGATACAGCTTGGTTCCGGTTCTATGGAATTCAGCGCTAGGATAAACCCTCATGCCCCCTAGTCCTTGGTAGCGAAAACTGTGATTTCATGGAAAAAGGAGGATTGTCATGCTGGTAGTGCTGTAGCTCTAGCTTTGGTTGGTGAGATCTAGTAGTTGTACAGATAGAGGCACGCTCTGCCTGACATTGGATATGGCTGTCAAACTACGAGTATGCTGGCTCATGGGTCTTCTCCTTTCCAGCAGTGTGGGAACTCTCGCTTGAGGGATTCAAGGATCCTCAGCGTTGGACTAGCTGACGACATGGTCCACGTTCAAACCAGCCGCTTGTTCGTGCCTTGTCGCCTGCCCGCGGAAATGATAGCGGCCCCTGGTCGTCCAGTCAACGACGACGATGAAGACGACGACGCCGTAGACGGCGCAGACGTAGTTCATATCTATCCACATCTCCATCAGCTACTTCCCTTGCCACCCTCACAACATGAAAATTATGAAAGGGGAAAGCTCACTACCAGCCTTGACAGGCATAGCCGGCGGGAACGAGTACATAATAAGCGTAAACCCCGTCCAAGCGAGCAGGACGATGTTGGAGAAGAGGCCCAAGGGGCCCATCCAGAACGGGCCGTGGAGGATGTTGTTGCGGCCGCGGAGAAGGAGGCAGAGGACGGGGATGGAGTAGGAGAGGTAGAGGAGGACGATGCAGGCGGTAACCATGCTAGAATGGAGGAGCAGTGTTAGACGTTGCTACTTATGGTCGATGAAAGAAAAATTCTTGTTTCAAGGTCGGATGGAAGCGCGACTTGGGAGAACTTGGAAGACCCGCTAAACGAAGGCTTAGTCAAGCGGATGATTAGACCTCCAGGGATGGTGGTGGGTTGGAAACTCAAGCTTCAGCACTCGGGTTAACCTAGATACTACAACGCGGGTATTGCACGTTGGAGCATCATCAGGACCGGCCACCAGAGAATCTCCAGCCTGCGGGACTGCCAAAATGGAGCGATTGGAATTCGGCTTGGAAGAGATGCGGAAGATACTGCTGCCGGTGGCGATCTCAAGAGTATGAGAGCAAGGCCGGGTGAACGGTCAATTGCCAACAGCTTGATGCGGAGGTTGTGGTCGGACAGGAAAGAAATATCCTGGATGGCAGGTGTCCCCAGGTCCCGTCTCCAGATGCACATAAATATCCTAAATCAAGGAGATTGCTCACCTGTAAAAAGCAACAGTCGAACCTAGATACAAGCACCCCAGAACCGCTACAATCACACAGCTCACGAAATGCGCCCTCAACGGTACATTCAAGCGCGGACTGACATGGCTCAGATATCTCGAAAACGGCACTCCCTTGTCCCTCGCAAAACTCCAGCACAGCCGGCTCTGCCAAGTATGACTGGCAATCAGGCAGGTAACTCCAGTGGCCATGATCAGACTTTCTAAAACAATAGCACCAGCTTTGGCACCCAAGGCTTGATAGAAGAGAGTGAGAATGGGTACGCCGGTCGTATCTTTGAAGAGGCCGTTGAGGTCCTGCATGCTGAAGAACATGGCAATGGAGTAGAACCAGGATGTCACGAAGCCAATGGCTACGGTTCCCATGATGGCGATGGGGATCATTTTTTCAGGGCGATGGACTTCTTCGGCGAGATGCGTGGCACAGTCAAGGCAGGCAAAGGCGTAGTTTGAGTTGATTAAGCCCACGATAAAAGCTTGGAAGTTGTCAACCAGGAAGTATCGATAGAGAGTACATGGGCCTTCTCACCAATACCATTTTGATTCCACCCTGTTCCATTGACAAAATTCGCAAACACGAATTTGGCTTGTTGGTGTGTAGGGGCTTTGGCAGGGACGACGATCAGGATAACAAGAAACGAGATGAGTGAGGTGTAGAGGGATGCGGCGCCGATCGCTGGTAGGGATTTCCCGTAGCAGTTGAAGAGGAATGAGAAGACATTGACAACTTGGTAGCTAACAAAGACATTCCACGGATGGATGGTGCTACTGATATTAGAAGGAAAACGCATAGAATTCGGGAGGTACTTACAAGTCTGGATGAGACAACGCCCAGCATCCAACCCCAGCACTCCCGACTGCCAAAGCGACACTTGCGGAGGTAAAGATACTCCCTGCCCAAGCGAACCAGCCAGTCAAATAAGACACAAAATTGGCATATCTCTTAGGAGCTAATTCATTGGCCCAGAAGTACTGTCCGCCAGCATTCGGGTAAGCACTGGCCAATTCAGACAGTGAGATGCCAACACAGGTTGATATCAAGGCGATGAGGATGAGGCCATAGACGATGCACACGGGACCACCAGAGTTGATGCCAGTGATCAGGGCCGCAGAGATTCCAAACCATGAGTTGGTGAGAGAAAAGCCAACCCCCAAGACTGACAGGACGGAGTAATTCCGTTTCATGTCCTGGGTATAACCCATTTCGGCTAGCTTGAAGGCATCGGAATCAAGGGATTTGAGATCAGCCATGTTGTCGTGGGACAGCGCGCGGGCACTTTCAAAGTCGTTCTTCTCATCCATCATGTTTGCGATTGAAGGGTTGGAATGGGTGGATGTTGTTGGCAAGGTGCAGGTACAGGTGCGGGTGTTTTGTCCCCATGCATGGAACGGATCACATGAGGACCGAACCCACTCGGAGTGAATATCAGGGTGGCGCAGGACTTGGGCGACAGAATTGAAATATATGTACAATTGGGGGAATTTGGGGATGTCGAAGCTTCACTGATACTGATTGAAGCACGATGGTCTCATATCATAGATTCATAGATAACCGATAGCAACATGCGGAACTTCGGGTCTTCTTATCTCTTAGGGCTTATCGGTTAGAGTATCGACCACTTCAGACGTACCATGACCATGGGCTACTTATTTTCATACGCAATTGTACTTGGGGAACATCAAACTCGGTTTGGAATAGAGGAAAGGCTACTGATGAAGCAATAGGAGCTGCAGTGAGAGCAATAGTAGAGAACAGGAGGAGTGGTCGTCCAATTGGGAACATAATTCCTAATTAGGAGTTGGGGTGCCATTACACTGCCCGCTAGCCTAGCTGGGACTAGCGCTAATTGCGGCACAAAACGTACCTTAGGTAGCTTCCTACTGTAGAAGACACACCTTTACGGAGTACGGAATAGACAATTATCAGATCTACACTCCATCAGCTACCCATGCACGCCATGCAAGATGCTGACCACGCGTCGATTGCACGTCTTATAACCGGGTCCAGGCCATCAAACACCCGACAGTGCGGATTCGCTCTATCCGCAGTCAGCCTATCGAACGGGATACGGTACGAGGGAGGTACATGTGCGATCACAGCATTGAGGAGTAGAGCATGACGCTGCCCACGAACAACAATAGTCGAATAGGGAAGGTTACGCTTTTTTATGCCATGCTACACCACTACCGAGAGACTTGAGAGGCATTCAATCGTGTTACTGTACTTTGATACAAGTACGAAGACCCGGCTCTCGTTTGCGCAAGGGTTACTTTTGTTTTTTTGTGAAATCAAGGTATACATACACATGTCTACCTAAAACACATTAGGATTCTTAGAGATCTGCATGCTGCATCATGTTTGGGTGATGGTGGCTCTTGCATTCCGTGTTTTGATGGGCTGACATGCGGGGGCCTCGACCGACTACGTTACGACGCCACAATATTGTTGCTCCGTTCCTTGGGTCAATCAACTGCTGGTGGGATGATCCAAACAGGAATAAAGATTACTGATCCGGGTTGTTCCCCTTACAATATCATGAGGCCTTAAGCATCATCATTAGAGGCCACTCATGCTTAACATACAAAACGCCTCTATCGTGTGAGCTTCCGTCATATCGCAGGTCCCAGGTATCTGGCGGCAAAAAGCCCAACAATTGCCCTCTAGAAAACTCCATTACAGATCCCGACTGAATAGCAAAACGCTTTTCCCGTCCCGGTTCCTATGCATCATCATCACTGTCTGGAGGGTGGGGAGTACCCTTGGGGCTGTTGAGCCTGCATGAAACGTTAGTGAACAGGAAGTGGAGACCATGGGGGAATCGGAACGTGCCATTCAATATGCCTCAACCGCCTTCGAACTTCTCTATCCTTCAGCTGAGCCCTCGTCATCTTCTTCTTCTTTTTCGATTTAAACTTCATATCCCCACCATCCTCTGCACCAGAGTTGACCGCTGACGCCGAAGCGCTCGAGACATTACTGCTTGCCGCGCTGCTGCCAGGCCGGCTGTCTTCGAAGCGATCCATTGAGACGGCCAAATGTCCCTTGTGCGTCACACGGCCGTCGGCAACGTGCCATTGTTCGGGGCACAGGGCGCCGACGAATTCTTCGTTGTGGGAGATCATCACCACGCCGCCCCTGTAGTCGCGGATAGCAACAGCGAGACCACCGAGCGAGTCCCGATCCAAATAATTGGTCGGTTCGTCAAGGACGAGCAGATGAGGGTTATTCCACATGGCACCTGCAAGCACCACCTTGACCTTTTGACCGCCAGAGAGACCGGAGATTTCATTGTGATCGGCGATTTCTGGGTCGAGTCCGATGTCTTCAAAGTGTTTCGATATCACCTTAGGCTCCAGGGTACGGAATCCGAGTCCTTCTCTCGAGGCTTCATGGTCGTCAAATTCCTGCACGAGCTTGTCGAATCCCAGTTCAAGTAGAGTCTCGCGAGAAACCTGGCTGTTGTGCTTCGGCAGCATGCCAACCCACTTCACCTCGTATTGAAAGGATTTCTTGTACTTCTGCCTTCCCATTAAATTCTCTATCCGTCGACCAGTCATACCGGGTAGCTCGACAAGTTTGTTCATCTGTGCTTGATCTTCTGGCGTAAGAACCCGAGTCTGCTTCATCAAGACCTCGCGATCGTCTCCGTTTGCGTAGCGCCATTGCAGATACTGATTGGGCGTCTTCTCCATATGCATTTCGACGTGTTCAAGAGCGTGTTGCTTGATATAACCAATACGTAGATTAGGGTGCTTCTCAACACGACCTTGTTGAGGGATAGTCTCCCCAGTCAGTAATTTTATCAGAGTAGACTTGCCGGCACCGTTGGCACCAATGATAGCCGTTCGAGAGGACAAAGTCAGAGCGCATGTGACGTCTTGAAGCGAGGGTTTCGATGCGCTAGGGTATGTATAAGTGCAGTTGGACATTCGAATAATCGCTTTGGTGTTGGATTTGACTCCAGTCAATAGGCCAGGGGAAGGAAACTTGAATTTTACTTGGGACGCTGAGAGCGTATAATAGCTTTTGGCTTCCGGCTTGACTCGCACAAATGCGGCAAGATTTCCAGGGTAGCAAACCAGCTTCTTTCCTTCGTAATGATAGATGTCTGTGCACACGTTGTCCAAGAACCCGGAGTCGTGACTGACAATCAAACTCGTGATCTCAGTGTGGCTCTCAAGGTACTCTTCCAACCACTTGACGTTACCGACATCCAGATGATTCGTCGGTTCGTCCAATAAGAGTACATCCGCACGCATCAACATAGCACGAGCGAGTGCGAGCTTCATTTTCCATCCTCCAGATAACGACCCAACCTTGTCTTGTTGGCGACCGTTGGGACCAGCGGTGAGACCGACTTCTGCCAAAACCGCAGAGATTCTGTCTCTTCCCTCGGCCGCCAGCTCTGGGTCTTTGACCATAAATTCGAGAATACTCAAGTCAGCATCCTCGCCTTGATTATGTTCGACAAAGCAAGTCCTCAACTGCTCTTTGCTTGGAAAGCCTTCAAGCTTGCCATTAGCAATACTCCGCATCAAAGTAGATTTCCCAGCACCATTACGCCCACAAAGACCATATCGATGACCTTTATGTAGTGTGATGTTGGTGTGTGATAGCAATAGCATCCCGCCGTAAGCTAGTGAGAAATCGGTGTTAACAATTTCAATCTCACCAGAAGCAGGCTTGATGGGTTGACCAAACTTGCGGTGATCCTCTTCGACGAAATGCTTTTGCAGAGCTTCGGCCACTAAATCCGACTGGTTATCGTTGAGTAGGTGCTTCAAATACGGACCACTTGAGAGGCCGATGCGCGACACTTGACGAAGGGTTACATCCTGTACCACCATTTCTGCGATGTATTGTTTTGTAAGGACCCATAGATCAAGATCACCTGGGAAGCCTACGAGGCCGCCGTGTGCCTTGACCTCTTTCTCTAAGACTGCAAGTACATTCTCGGAAGTCGTCGGAGCGATCTGTCCCTTGGTGATACTACCGTCGTCGTCTCCCATCGCCTTCTTAATAATACTCAGAGATCTAGCAGCAAGTTCTCGGACCTCGGGAAGCGATGCCCTCTCCTTAACGCCTTGTACACCAGGTAATAATTTCGGTAGGAATGTTCTCGCTTCAACTGGGTCATGGACAAGTTTTGTTAGATTTTCCACCACTACTACAGTCTGTCGCAGGACTTCTTGAGAAGTGGTTGGTGTGTTCAAAGACCGTTCTAGAAGAGGCGTAAGTAGAGCGAGGACGGGAGATGTGACAATTGCAACAAAAGTGGTTTGCGACAAGGCATGGATGGCTTTCTGTAGTGTCTCGGTCGATGGGTTTTGCATAGTCTTGATCAAAAGCGGTATTCGAGGGGCGACATCGTCGTTAGAGAGCAGTGTCGTCAATGAGGTTATCGTTTTCAGCGCTTGCTTTTCGACCTACAGCAATCATCAGTATACAAAGAGCGAACCAAACCCGGGGCCGACACATACTTCGGCCTTGAGATCATGCATGCCCGCCTCGACAGTCGGTATCAGACCAGCGAGTTTCTTGCCCATTGATTCTCTGAGGACGTCTTTGATACTCTCTTCCTCCTTGCTGCCCGTACCCATTTTGCCCTTGTCAGCCATTCGCCCAATTAGTTCATAGGCACCAACAGCGCCTTGCCACTTGCCAGATCTCTTTCCAAGATATTTTGAGAGCGCTGGAAGTAGTCCTACTACCATGCTCTCGGGTGAGAGATTGGCGAACAGAGCATCCAAGGCATACTGCGCGGACTCGCGAACCACAGCTCCCTTGTCCGCGAGGGCATCCAGTGCCGACGAAACGATCCCTCCATCTTGTACAAGAAACGTGACTTCACTTATCCGTTGTGTCGCAGGGAATCTTTCGAAGAGCGCACCCAACAGGATCATGGCACTTTCACGTCTTGAGCCATCTTTCTTGTCTGCTGCAGCTTTCCTAACCTCATCTAATACGCCGTATGCACGAAAGCCGCGGAAACCAACCGAATTGATGAGGAGATTTGTGAGAGCATACGCTGCATCGAGAGAGGCTTGGGAGGTTTGCGCCTTGAAGACAGTATCGAGAAAGGATGAGATCTCCTCTGGGGTGGGCGGCACCCCCGAAGGTGTCGAGGATTTGGAGATCATGGCGTGTACGACGGGAGGAGATACTTGGTGTGGCATTCTCTACCCTGTGTATCTTGGGTGTGGTTCAAGGTGATGGGTTGCTTTTGTGAATAACTGCGAAAATTGTAGGATTACCGACAGTTGTTCCTAGTGCGCAGTGAATGGAAGGCGGAGTGGAGTACTAGAACAAAGACAAGTACAGGCTCCAAATAGAAGGCTGGTAGAGGAGTGGAGATGTGACAGAAAGAGGGAAGACCAGCGACCCTCACATGTGGATGTTCGAGAAAAAGCGAAACGGTGAGAGGGGTGGGATTGTTATTCATTATCCGATTTTAGATAGAAATTTCAGCTTCGGTGCCGTCAGCATTTGATCCGACGCTAAGATAAGCTAAAAGTACACTTACCTAGTCGTGCTAGTGTTTTAAGGGCACAGAGTACAGGATGATTGGTACAACAGTAAGGTACTACATATCATGACCCAATTATTTTGATCTTAGATCACGCCCCTGTCTTTGTGGTGTATCAAATTTAAAAGATGCACCTTGCTATTAGGGTTTGGTAGTTTGGTAGTATGAGAAGGGAAGCACTCTTGTTTTCCCTCACGATCGTGATATCTCGTTTTCCAGCCACGCCGTCTTCTTGGATACTACTCGATTGCAGCCCGCGAAAGACAGTAAAGAAATGTAACGATTGATGAAAACTCAAGGAGTGAACCGCCGGTACGAACAACTTCAGGCCTCTGCTGAATTGGGTTCTTGGTTTTCCCCTTGCACGGTTTTCTCCTCTGCCGCTTCCAACTCCGCCTCCCTCGCTTTTTCTTCCGCCTCCTTCGGCTTAGCTTTTTTCTTCTGCTCCTAAGCTAGATTGTTAAAGGAGGTCAGTTTGCGCACCTTCAAACGAGACAGTCTGATGGAGCCGTCGCTGTTTGGTTCTCTCGGTGTAGTAGTTTCCAGCTGCCTCTGGTGGGCCTCGATATTAGACCGATCGTCCATATCGTGTGGTTGATTTTCACTCTCGTCATAATGCTCATTGTCTCCTGCGGAAGGGCCAGAGGTAGAGGTGGTTGCTGTGGCTTCAGACGTTCTGTAATGAGCTTAGTCGGAGGGCAGGGAAGCGATATTGCAGTAAGACTAGTTATCGAAGATCGTTGGTTAGACTCAAACATACATGATGTGTGCTGTTGCGAATCGATACCCTATGTTCTATCCGTTGACATCAGGGCTGGACATCTAGGAAGAACACACTTTCGGCAGCATCAGCTTCGCGCATAACTCGGACAGTAAGGCCTAAGTGCTTGTTTCCAGCAATCGTTCAAAATCCTTTCGCACCCGAGCCGATCAGCTAACCATACTGAATTTGAACTGCTGACCTCTAGGAAGCCACTTACCATTTTCTGTATTACCCTCCCCCATACTCCTGCTAGAACTACTACCGCTTTGGATTGCACCCAGGATACCATCAACATATGCGGCACCACTCCATTTCTGATGCATCAATACATCTACACCTAACTCCTTTTCACGCCTTTGAATGAGATTCACATAGGCCAGCATGCCGTCTTCCTTGAACTGTTTGGATAGCTCCGCTGTTGTCACCGCCGTCGAATGGAGGCCAGCAAGAGAGATCAGTTGCAGTACAAAGCTATACATATATTCAGCAACAGCGCCAATTTTTTGATTGGGAACCTACCCATGTTTTGCGAGGTCCCATATGAAAGACTTTAGAGACTGTTCATCAAAACCTTGGCCCATCCAGTTAAATGACGGGCTGAGATTATACACCAAGTGCTTGCCGGGGAAAGCTGCTCTGATTTCTCCAGCAAATCCACCCGCTTTCTCTACACTTGGATCGGCGGTTTCAAGCCAGAGCAGATCAGCAAATGGAGCAAATTCGATGGCTCTCTTGGTCGCGGCTGGCAATCCTGCTTTATAATGGTAGAACCCTTCTCGAGTCCTTGGAATGTCCCACGAAAAGAAGACTGGCGATTTAGTATACTGGGCTGCAAGAGTACGCCGTCTGGAGAGGGGGAGGTTTCGATCTTTCTTGACCCGGGAAGTATACGCTTCAATATTGCTGGCATCTGCACCCTCAGTTTGGAGCTGCTGAACGACGGCTAAGGAAGATCGAGTGACAGTTAGTCTCTCTGCCTACCTTACATGGCGAAGAATTTGGGCCTACCTTCGTCGAATGTCATAAGTTTGTGCTTCTTTACCCAATCTGCTTCATATCTGTCGATATCTTCTCCTGTTGCGCCTTCTAGCTCCATTGCTTGCAGGGTCTGAGCCAAAGGCTCAGAGTCTTCAGTTACGCCAAGGATGAATTCATGATCTCGTACATCGATTGCACTGCTAAGGAGCTTTCCAGATTCCGAGTCGGTCCTAGCTATTACAAGGTTTTCACAGCCCATCAGGTCCCATTGGAACCTCGTGGCTACCAATCGATTGATATGTTCGCCCATGGGTACAAGGACTTTGCCCGCCAGATGACCGCATTTCTTACCGCCATGCAGTTGATCTTCAAAGTGCACAGCGGCAGCGCCGTTTTCAGCGAACAATTTCGCGAGCTTCATTACTGCTGTCAGTCCCCCATGGCTTTTCTCCATCAGCCTTTGGTAATTGGTAAATACTTTGAATAGCTCACCCTGTATCACCATCTGCAATAATCGGCCTCATATAATCTATGTATGGTGTTTGCATTCTCTGATTCGCGGTCATCTTCCTCCGAGCATCCCAATGTTTCCTGTCGTGTAGTTGTTGGGCTTTGAATAGCCGCTGTACTTGGTTTGGCACAGTGTTGTAGGGGTAATCACCAAAATCAGGCGACACCTCGTTCGTGCTTGTTAGAACCGAAGAGCAAGCCCAGCCAGAGATGTACAGAACTTCCTGGTTTGCAGCTTGTTGGGTCATCTGAACAGGATCAATAGCCCCCACTGATAATTGTTCAGCCGTCAGTTCTTGAACCACCGATAGTTCGAGAAGATGACGCACTGGTATGTACTGGCTCTCTTGCGGCTGCTTTATCCCGAAATAAATGGAATAGCTTCCTTGCCATCAAGGAGCTTGGATATGACTGTTGAAGTGTCCCTCTTTTGCTGACCACGTCTTCCGCCGAATATGGCCTTCTGATCCCAATGTATCTCTCGGTGGTCCACCACTGCTTCACATCTTCTATTTCTTTTTCGAACAGTGCGTCCTCTGCCGAACCTGTTTTCTCTTCTGTGGCGAGCAATTGATAAGAATCAGCTGGTAGGGCATACGATCCAGAGCGCCTAACGTTAGTAGAGTGACTCTGCATATTTCCTGTAATAAAGCTGGGCCTGAGGGAAACGCCAACTCGCGAGCATTTCAATGCGGATCGTCTTTCTAACGTTCTGGCAGCGTTCCGCAGCATGGTGGTATGGGTATAGGAGGTATAAAAGAGATCAACTACTGAGAATTCAATATTAGACCATTGGGCTGCTGCAGAAATCACGAGAAATAAAATTCCAGGAAAACCCACCTCGCTTCGATTGAACAGTTCCAGCTCGTCGATCCTATGTCCTGGAAGCACCAAACAATTGACCTTCCGTGGAACCAGCAGGCAATGTGGCATGGGCCTAGGTGTGGGCTGTGCTGTGGGTGACTGCCAATAAGGCACTTTGTAAACAGATATCTACCTTATTGAGAGTGCCATGTCCGTTTCCTGTCGGCCGATGGAAATACGTCATTGCGAGAGCGGAACCCGGAGAAACCTCGGCTTTCCCCATGACTATGACTGCGGAGTAAAAGATTCCAGAGTTCAAGACTTTGGTGTGGCGACCGTGAGAAGTTCAAGAAATTAGCTCATTTGCTGTTCAGCTGTCACATTCTCCTCCGGGCTGGTTAGACAATACAACTCCCATTCAATTGTTTTGTGAGCTTCCTATTATCCATCGACCCCTCCTCTTCAACCCTTAACCCTGCGGACAGGAAAGGTACGGCAACGATGTTTTTGAGGACCAGAGCAGCCTCAACGGCTGTACACACTCTGAAGGTGCTCTTCTTACCCATTGATGAGGATACAGTATTTAACGGTTGCGTGCCCAGCCAATCGTAGGACCATGGATCTCTATTCCCACAAGAACGTATTCTTCGGGATCAGAACCAGATCTCAAGGCCACCCTGAGAGAAATAATACCGGCAAAAAGAGAGCTACTTAAGAAAGTAAAGAGTCATGGGGATAAAGTCATTGGAGAAGTAAAGATCGAAAATACTATTGGCGGCATGAGGTACGCTTCACGACCGTTTAAACCACGGAGATAGGTTTGACGAAGCTGGCAGAGGCCTGAAAGCAATGGTATGGGAAGGTTCAGTCCTCGACGCCGATGAAGGAATCAGGTTTCATGGCAAGACCATAGAGGACTGCCAAAAGGTGCTCCCCAAGGGAACATCGGGGACAGAAATGCTGCCTGAAGCCATGTTTTGGCTGTTACTGACGGGTCAAGTGCCTTCAACATCACAAGTCCGGGTCTTCTCTCGAGAATTGGCCGAAAAATCGGCTCTTCCCAACTTCGTGGAGTCAATGCTTGACAATTTTCCCAAGGACCTGCACCCAATGACACAGTTTTCCTGTGCTGTCTCAGCGCTAAATCATGGTTCAGTCTTTGCCAAAGCATACGAGAAGGGGGTCAATAAAGCAGAATACTGGGAACCAACATTTGATGACAGTATTTCTTTACTCGCCAAACTCCCAACCATCGCCGCCAAGATCTACCAAAACTCATACAGAGGCGGCGGGTCTTTGCCGGCACAGGTAGATCTCGAACAAGACTGGTCCTACAACTTCGCAGCTATGCTGGGCAAAGCTGGGAAAGAAAACGAAAACTTCCAGGACCTCCTCCGGCTATACCTAGCACTGCACGGTGACCACGAAGGCGGTAACGTCTCAGCCCACGCAACACATCTCGTCGGAAGCGCGCTTAGTGACCCCTTCTTAAGCTACAGCGCTGGCCTCCAAGGTCTCGCTGGTCCCCTACACGGGTAAGTCCAAGCCCACCCTATCTCCCCCCGTCTTACTAATCGCCTCCGTTTCCCTAGCCTCGCCGCACAAGAAGTACTCCGCTGGATTCTAAAAATGCAATCCCACATCGGCACCTCCTTCACCGACACCTCCATTAAAGACTACCTCTGGAGCACCCTCAAATCCGGCCAAGTCGTCCCCGGCTACGGCCACGCCGTCCTCCGCAAACCAGACCCCCGCTTCAAAGCCCTCATGGACTTTGCCTCTGCCAGACCAGAAATTGCAAGCGACCCCGTCTTCGAGCTCGTGAAGCGCAATTCCGAAATCGCGCCTCAGGTGCTTAAGGAGCATGGCAAAACCAAGAACCCGTATCCAAATGTCGATTCGTCGTCGGGGGTGCTGTTCCATCATTATGGGTTCCATGAGACGCTCTACTACACGGCAACGTTTGGGGTCAGTCGGGGGTTGGGGCCGCTGGCGCAGTTGATTTGGGATCGCGCGCTGGGGCTGCCGATTGAGCGGCCCAAGAGTATTAATCTCGAGGGGTTGTTGAAGTTGGTGGAGGGGTAGGTTTGGTGGGTTGGGATATTAGGTGCGTATAAGGTCTGTTAGGGTGTACATAGAATGGATATTTCGTAGGGAAATATAGGATTGAAAATTATATATTCAAAGTTTTTGCTACGTCTCGATGTGATGACAACACCATGCCAGCGCACGACCAAAACAAACACCAAATATACCTACCGCTCAAACCCATCCAAACCCCCACCGTACCACCAACCGAAACCTCTGACAAACCCCATACCAAAAACACCACTATGCACATCCCATCCCCCCTCTTCTCCACCCAACCACCCACCGGTCAAGTATCCACCACCTTCCCTACCATGTGAATCCCCCTGATCTCGAGAATCAAAGCTAACCCCAATCTTCCCCATCTCCCGCCTCAGCCCCTGGTTTCTGTGCGAGTGGGGGTTTGTAGGGCACAGGGGAAAGCGGAATGGGAAAAAAGAAAAGTGGGAAGGGGGGGCTGCGAAAGGGGATAATGGAAAGGGCAAGGCTGGAAAGGCTGGAAAGGGGGAAAGAGGTGGGTGGTGGGGGATGGGGAAGGGTAGGGTGGAGTGTATCGATGGAAAGGTTGCGGTGGTTTTGGAAGTGTGCTTGCGACATGTTTATCTCCATGTCTTTTGCATACATCTATCGAGGTAGGGGCTGGATCATCAGGTTCGATAGCCGACAGTTGTGTTGGGACAGTCGTGGAGGAAGTTAAGACAGGAGTACTGTAGATCCCGGATCATTTTGGGATGCGTAGACATGCTAGCTTCAAGGTCCAGAACTTGGCTGATAGTCCTGATATTTCTCCTGATTGACTGGTTTGACTAGTACAAGAACACGCTTGGTAAGGGCCTTTTTTTAGGTATATATAGCATATTCCAAGACTCGGCCGCTCTATTTGAGCAACCGCATGACTAGAAGGTTGGTCTGGTAACCGAGATTTCCAAGCCTTGTAAAGGAACTTTACATTAGCATAGGAAATCTGAAAAGGTGATCTGGGTGCATCAGAGGTTGAGGATTATGCCGACACAGTCAATCAAGAACGTAAGTTTTAGTCGGCAGGCCGTCTACATGCCAGAGCCCAAGCTTTCTACTCGAACAGTGCAAGATTTCATCTTGCCCTGATGTGCTCCCGGTACGAATGACTTTCCATGAGAGCGCCTCGTTTCGGTATTCTGGTGTTATGGCTGTCATGTCACCTAGCTCAGTGGAGGGAGTGAACACAAGATCGCCTTCTTTGCAAGAATCGAACACCACATAGGGCTCTTGGTCCGTGAAGCAGTCAATCGGACTACCACACAGTAGCCCTCCACTGTTACAGACTTCCTCTATCAGAAACCGAGTGACTGATGCTTTTCCGACGAAGACTGGATTTGTTCGGAGACTCTCGCGAATGTACGCCTTGCTGACCGCTAGAGACGCTTGGAGTGGAATCCATGAACCGCCGGGAAGTCGGAAGATTGTGGCAAGTGAGTGCCCATATGGTGCGTACGTGGATGGTGATCCGTTGTCTGTACCTATCGGCTGGAAGTGATTCCATAGAGTTTGCGCGAGCTCCAGTAATTTTTCGTCCACTAGGTGTAACAATAGCGACCATATAAATTCTCGAACTAGATCATTAGCAGAGCTATGTGAAGAGTGCCATTCCGAGTATTCAAAGTCTGGAGTCCTGTTCTGTGCTCCAATCTCTTGCTTTCGGACCTCCTGCTGAAATCTTGAAGCAAACTGCTGTTGCAGATCAGGTAAAGGAACCCAATGAGACGTTTGCCATAAAACACCGTCCAGTGCCAGACCATCTTGGGATAGAGCTGCTGGTCTCACCCGGAAGCCTCTAGTATTCTCCTCCAGATACTCTATGTTTTTCAAACATCCCATCGAATCCGGACCCCATGAGAAACCATACGAAGTTGAAGGAGAAGTGCAAGTGTAGTAGCTGTCTCCATTGTTCCGATGATCATTCGCAAACGATAGCAAGGGGTCGAACTCTTCAAAATGGTATGTACTTCGGTACGTACCATTGTAGCCACCGAGCAAAGAAGTGTCTCCATTAAGAGTTGCAAGTGTCAACGCACAAGTAGAAAGGCCATAATTACCTGTCTCCATCACCATAGTGTCGATTCTCTTTTCGTAATTACACAAGTTTGCTAGTATAGCAAGTCGATCGGAGAAGACCGAGTTCTCTCGGTTTTCAAGAAATGTAGCAGCCTGCGCAGCATTGCAAGCTTGACGGCGATGAACAGTGTTTGGCCAGCCCGAATATATGATCGGCATCAGATTCCATAACACATCCGCGTTGTTCGAAGCATTGATTGCTGTACCCTTGTCCACTTCGGAAGAGGCTAGCAACTCTTCGATCACGCAGCGGACACTGAGAAGTGCGTCCTGGAAATCCTCGATAGGAATTTGTATTTCTCCAGGTATAGTCCCAAAGAAGGCTGGTGTGTCAAGTTGGTAATCGCAGCCTATAAGAAGAACCATACTCATTTCTGCTGAAGTGGATTCCTGTAGTGTCCAGGCTCTGTAAAACCATTGATCGTCTGTTAGCATCTCGAGAACCTCGTCCATACCCTCTAGCTGGTCGGGCTCGCAGGACGTGCCCTTGACCATGGCAGCGAAGGCATCCATTTGGACTTGTGTCTCAATGTAAGTATCCAGTATGCCGAGTGGGTGACTGGACCGCTGGTAGACCAAATCCATGGCTTGAATACCAACTTGTTTGTCTTCTGCATCGGATTGATCAATGCATTCTTGATCTATCCAGATTGCGCGTATATCATGATTGACTGCATATGAGATTGCTCGGTCAAGTACGCTAGATGGTGTACGGAGGGATCTAATATCGCAACCATTAACCAATCGTTCTGCATGCAGACGAGTTGGAGGCGGAGGCTGCGTCTCGTCGTTACGCTGCCAGCAGTAAGAGACCGCTACGTAGTGGACGCAGTCTGGGTAATCGTTTTGTCCTCCTAATCTCAGAGACAGCGAATTGTTACTCGCAAATGGTGGCAGATTCTTGCATGCACAGTCTGCTTTTTGGGGGTCAAACCGATGGCTTTGGTGACCTTTCTCTAGGAGATTGGAGCGCCGTGCCTGTGTCTCCTCTGTCTGGTATTGAACCAAGAGGCGCAGACTTTTGGCCCAATCTCGAGCACCTTCTCTTGGGCGCATGTATTGTGCAATTTCGATCATTTGCTTGCGTAGATCCTCAGGCTGATTGTGTATGTCACAAAAGGCTTGCTCAACATCGTCTCCCGCAACCCTGTCCTGCTTGACGACCTTCATTTGTAACGGTGGCAAGGAGATGACTTTGGGGCATTGCACGCAATGTTAGAATCTTACCATTTAAAGCGAAGGCAGAACTGTTCAGGCAACGGGGGTATGTTTTGCACATTCTCTAAGATGAAATGCAACTTACATATGCTTGACTAGTCTTACCTTGGGGGGCAGTGTATTCTAAGTCCACCTAGTACAGCCTGGCAAGCTAAAAGCATAATTCTGACTTCATGAAGGCGCTCAATGTATATGATGGCGCGAGGGGGCATCGAGTTAAGGTGATGGAATCTACGCAGCAGCTACCTACGTAGCAAAGGTACATGTTTCCGAGAATACCATTAAGCCCCTAAGACTACTTTGATTGGCCTCCATCAACACTGCTATGACCGTGGAAGAACTATTCGAACACGAGCTGTCGCGTTCTACAGCTTTGATAGGCGTACTGTGAGGGCTGCGAATATCTGACTGGCGGAAGCTCTAGCTGTGAGGTTGAGGTCTGGAAGAGTAGGACTATGTTCCCCAGGGTAATCCCAGTGGCATAATAGAGGGGGTGTAAAACAGAATGATGGAGATCAAGTTAGTTGGGCTGAATGCATGAGAATGATTTGATATGCAACCCCTGGTGTTCGTGGTGGATTGGCTTAATTTGTGAATGGCTGCTCTTCGAACTTGACGTCTTCTCTAGGTAAGTTTGTGCCTCTCCACTGGAACCCTGCCTACCGATCGACCTTTATTGTTAACCGGATGCTTTGCGTTATGTTAGCAAGGTCACATGCTGGCACAAATGCAGCAGGAGGGCAAAACAATGTAGTCAAAGGCCTGCAGAATTGGACATCAAGAGCACGAAAAAACCATAACATGCATGTGAAAAGCTCAACCAAGTATCTCCGCCTCTTCATCCGCTGTTAAAAGTCCACACAGCATCCTCGAGCCTAGTATTACAGCAGAACCAGGGCCGACTACTGCGCAACACCTCAAACTCCATTCGCATACCCTGAAGCTGAAATATCCATGACCAGTTGCACATTTGTCAAGCGACGTGAAAACCATCAAGCAGTCTGTCGCCGTGGGGTATGAAACGTTGGTTGATGCAGAGCTAAGGTTAAACTCGTTGGCTAGTGGTTCTTCTTCTTATTTTCCACGGCAGCTGTAGAAGTCCTATCAGCATTTGTTGCCACTTCGGTCTGCACATTGTCGACTTACCAACAACAGAGACGAGAATAATGAGGGCCACCACGGCAGCCAAAACAAACCACCACTTCAAGTTGCTCATGCACATCTTCCTCTTGACTTTCTTAGCGCTTTTCCTAAAATTATATGACGATTCGTCAAGCCGATCCGATGTATCTTGAAGTTTATGAATTTCGGCTCCGCGTGCTTCAGTGTCAGTGAGATTCTGTTTCATGATACCGACAGTCTCGGTAATTTTCTGTCAAAATTACAGGGGTCAGCAAACTTGAGCTGCTCATTTCGCAAGAATGAGACATGGAAGCGCTTGCAGTGTGTCGCATTCAAAATGTGCGTATTGCGAAATATTGTATATGTTGGTTTAACACCAAGCCAAAGTGCTTGGAGCGTCGTTTGAGCGTCCATTCTGTGTATACGCAAAGGCTTCAGATCGTAAGGTTCAACCCTGGAAGTCTATGACACCACGAAGAGAAGAGCAATGTCGATATGTGCAAAGCCTGTAGTGTTTTCGTAGCTGCATGAAAGTTTGACCCTCCACAACTCTCAGAACACGAAGTACTTGCCCGCAAAGAGGGGAACGTGTGTGGTAAAGCGTGGGATAGACCTACCGCTTGAAGCGCTGCCGTTCTACTGTCTCCCCCATGTTGTTGGCCTCCATTCTGTGCTGCATGTCCTGAAGGAATGTATGGATCGTAAGGTTGCTCGCGAGCTGCCATTGTTGCTGTTTGGATTTTATGTCGTAAAGTGGGTTAAGATAATCGCCAAGCCAGTTTAGGATGATGGGTACGAATGATTCAGAACTGTTGTTGATGGTTCACGATCAAAGTGAAGGTGACAGCCAGGGGAAACAGGCAGTTTAGAGTAGACAGCAACCCTATAGTCGCTAGAAGCCGAGCTTTGATATCTCAAGTCGCGAGATGTGTTTGGTACAATTGCAAATGGTATTGACTGCCGTTGTGATGAATGCTTAGAAGTGAGGTGTTGATGGAAGGATTTTGGGACCGATTGAAAGGGCTTTTCGGCCTATGGCGGAGGTCATGTGACGTGGCGGGTAATCACAGCCTCACTAGTAGCAAAGTCGTTTTTTGGGCGATCTGGAAAATCAACAAATTACGTTGTACAGCATGATGGAATTCCTAGTAGTATGCGTATCATATGGCTGTTCTCTCTACCTTTACTCCGTAGTTATATCTATAGTAGTAGTAGTAGTAGTAGTAGTAGTAGTAGTAGTAGTAGTACGGAGTCTCCGTACGGAAGTAGTAAGGTAAGCATTCGTATTCCTCCCGCTTGTAGATCCATTTTTAGAACAGAATGAGCGGTTGACCGAGACGCTGTGTATACCAGGAGTCTCTTTGGAACGTTGGAAGAGTCAAGTCTAACTCCATGATCATCCTATACCGTGTCAAAGGAGCTTGTGACGGATGCGAAATGACTATAGAATAGGCATAACAATAATGTCTTCCATATTCGTGAAATTATTCTTCCATTCTTTGTCGTAGCAACCGATTGCCTCGCCGCGTCATCAGATCGATTACAGGGGTATCCAATTCGCGTGGACCCTTGCCTGTATTGTTCGAGACAACAGTTCTTCTCCATCACAGCCCCATACACTTATACGATAGGCATTCATTCATTGATCGATACTCTTGGTCGCTCACTAGATCTTGGCTAGCAGAGGGTTTCGGTAACTGCTCATACCGACCTGGTCCTATTGCCACTCCTTCGAACAGCATAGAATACAACAACCATACAACAACCACGTGCATCTATGGGATAGATCGGAAGCAACAATATACGGACGTCTGAGCTACGAGGGGCACCTCCTGCGCGCGAAATTTTGGAGACATCGAGACTATCAACTTCAACTATCTCCCTTTCCGTTCCGCTTCTTTAATTGAGAACCATCATCTACGTATACTCAAGTCTGTTCACGATGAGGGGCATAGCACACTCTAGGGGGGGGGGCTGGTATCCTCATGGCTTGCTCTTACAACCTCATTGTTGGCTGGGAGCAGACTCTGTGGTGCAATCACCTTGAACATAGATGATCCCGGTATGTTAGCACTGCTGTTGCTTTGGATTTGGCTTGAGACTTTATCAGCAAGCACAGTTTATGGCTGACCTTCCTACTCGATAGCATCCATCAAATCTGCTGCGAGTACTTGCGCTTACGGCATGATGAAATATTACACTGGGAATCACACAGGAGACATACCAGGAAACCTACCACAACCTTACTACTGGTGGGAGGCTGGAGCCATGTTTGGTGCATTGATCGATTACTGGCATTACACTGGAGACAGTACCTACAATGACGAAGTGACGCAAGGAATGCTCTTCCAAGCTGGACCGCTGGAAGATTACATGACGCCCAACCAAACAAAAACAGAAGGTAATGATGACCAAGGCTTTTGGGGTTTAGCTGCGATGTCAGCAGCAGAAAACAAATTCCCAGATCCTCCGGCCGGAAAGCCCCAATGGCTTGCTCTAGCCCAAGCGGTCTTTAATACACAGGCCATTCGGTGGGACAATCAGTTCTGCAACGGAGGACTGCGATGGCAGATCTTCACCTTTAATACGGGCTATGACTACAAAAATACCATCTCAAACGGAGCGTTCTTCAATTTAGCGGCCAGACTTGCTGTTTACACTGGCAATCAGACCTACGCGGATTGGGCCGAAAAAACATACGACTGGGTGGCAGCTGTCAGCTTAATGAGCCCTCAATATCACTTTTACGATGGCGCTCACACCACGCTCAACTGTACCGATGTTAATAAAGTAGAATGGACGTATAACGCTGGTATTTTCCTACTCGGAGCTTCTGCAATGTACAACCATGTAAGTCCTATTCGAAGTCAGTATCCGCTGCTGCAAACTGATAATATCATTTCACAGACCAAAGGGGGCGATAAATGGCGTGCAAGCATTGAAGGAATCCTCAACGCTTCGAGCCTTTTTTTCACTCCTCAAAACGTCATGTACGAACAGGCTTGCGAAGTTCCCAACAACTGTGACACAGATAACTTCTCCTTTAAAGCCTACCTGTCACGTTGGATGGCGGCAAGCACGAAGTTTGCGCCTTTCACCTACAACCTCGTCATGCCCAAGCTTCGCGCCTCCGCTCAGGCGGCTGCTCAACAATGTTCTGGTGGAACCGATGGTACTACATGCGGTCAGAAATGGACAATGGGTACCACCTGGGATAAGTCTAATGGCGTTGGACAACAGATGAGTGCCTTGGAAGTCATCCAAGTGAACCTCGTCAGTAACGCTACTGGGCCGTTAACCAACAGCACCGGTGGTACGAGTCAAGGCAACCCATCAGCCGGCTCTGGAGGAACGAAGGATCCGACACTGCCAAAGAGTGCAATCACAGGCAAAGACAGAGTAGGAGCTGGATTCCTCACAACGTTCATCATTGTCAGCCTAGTAGGAGGCGTTTGGTGGATTATTGCATAATGGGATTTGGATCCTGGGTACATTTCAGGTCTTCAGGCCGTCATTGCTGTGTTTAGACATTGCTGTTATTGCAGAGCTGGGCGATTTTGAGCATTAGAGCTTGGCGATTCTCACAATACGGGAGCAGGGAATGATCTACTTTTCGCCTTCTGTGTGCCCAGAAAACACTAGTTTGTAATCCTTCAGAAATCTTCTCATGCCCTTCTTGCTGAACCGGAAAACCCTTACTAAAGAAGAACGTCATAAGCTCCCATCCCTCTTTTCCATGGGTAGCAGATATGCAATTCCAATTTTTTCAATTAACTCCGTGTCATCGAATAACGTTCCGCATTGGCTTTTACGATATAAAGTACTAGCAACATAAGGCTATGGAATGGGTCCTAGATGAAATGTCATATGAGACGTACATACAGCTTTGCTATCGCCAAACAAAGCCGATCACACATGATTATTTGCGTTATTCATAGGTCTCTAGGCTAATATTAAATTCCCATGTTTGGCAGGTTTCACCTTCTGGGTAACTCTGATTGCATGTAAAGAAAGTGGTATCATAGTTATTCGACCGTCATAGAGCCCGATACCATGCTTGCCATACTGTTGGCCATTAAGGAAAATTGCGATTCACTAACTTTTATCGTCTTTGGTACAGACTGCAACAAGAAATGAACAATCAAATATTCAATGGAACACTTTTTGGCAGATCGGTAGAGTAACCCCTGTAGCAATAGATGCCCTCTTGTTATCACAGTTACGGACAAGGCCTACCATTCCACTATCACCCGACGTTGGCGTACCAAGCCTTCTATGGAGAGCTCTTTGTTTTAGAGGAAAGGCCTAGTTTTAATGGACAACCGTGTCAAACAGCTGCTGAACTAGTCGCCAAGGTAGAGCCTGGCGTACGGCAACAGACATTGTCAGCGGATAAATTAGCTTATCTAGATCATATGAGAAAGATTGCAGAGACTTTACCGCAATAACAGCCGTCCAGTCCCGGTCCCTTGGCCTCTGCTTGAAGCTTTGCGGTTATCAGCTTCTACAAAGGGTACCAGGCTACCGGGAGGGCGAGCTAAATGGGGTTCCTCTGAACGAACAACAACAGCTTCGATTCGGAAGCCCACTTTCTCTCTCTCTCGAAGCTGGAAGGGAACAGGAACTGTCACAACAGTGAAATGCCTGGGGCTTTCAATTCTTGGTAAGCTTGTTCCAGCCGCATACTATTGTCTCCCTAAACGATGTGTTGAGGTATGGTTGACAGCGGCATGGGCCCGAGACTAAGAGCACGGCCCGCGCAGAACCACGGTTTGGATGAAACGAGACAGCTACATGCCAGTGCTGTACTACTTGGCCTCAAGATTCTCTACACGCAGGAAATGCGTCTGGGTTGGTTGCTGAAAGGGGGAGCTGCTCCTCAAGAGCGCCTTTGGGCTACTCTGATGACGTCGATGCATATTCGGTGCCTTGAAGCGTTACGAACACACTTCCGCGAAAGCAGTCAAGCCAATAGTGTTTCGCACCACGTGTAAATTTTCATCCCGACCTTTGCTCCTGTAGCCAACTCTTTTCCTCTGCAACAATATGGATAGTTGCAGTCACGGTTTGCCTGCATGATGGGGTAGAATACTATGCCGTTAGCTTTTCCTATGAGGAGAGTCTGGGCTTCTCCACTTCGGACCGCAATTCGCCATAGGTGACGCGAAAAACGCAACTCTAACCAAGAAGATCTCGGAGAAAGACAAATTCCAGTGCACACAAACCCGTGGTGGTACATGAGTGACACATTTCCTGAATGTGAGCCATCCCATATATCAAAGGAGAATCATCGTGGATTTCTTATGACCAGATGAATGCTATCGGCTACGTCTGTTGCAGCAATGTTCCTCGAGTCTTCCGAATTGTGGCTTATCATTAAGGGCTTTTGCCGCGCTCGACCCATGCCTGCTTAATCTTCGGTGCGGAATCCAAATGGTCCATGGTCCGATTGGTGTGTTCGAGGTTTTGCTCGGGGCAGGACACACGCCCTCGTGCAGTTCCTGCTCTGGAGTACCCTACGTAGCTACTACTTACTCTGCAATTTGATAGGAAACAACCACATCAATATAAACAGCCGGTAAGATCATTTGGCAGGCGCCTAGAGCATGCTACTCATTGGATAAGTCGTTATTATGAGACGCAAAATCACCCGGCACTGCCTCTGCTTCCATTGTGGCACAGAAAGCGCCCACGAATCGCTCTCACTCTCAACCCGCCATTGACAAGGCTGTGATGCAAGTCATACCTGGTGCGCTCACATAGTTTTTACAATGTGTCTTCTATCGCTTTTCTCAACGTTTCTTCTGTCAATATCCTTTCCTGGTTTCGTTGCTATTTAAGACTTTCCGTTGGAGTTGGTTGAAATAACAGGCCAAACTATCGACGAGCTGATATGTTTACTTTACCTGGCGTAACCAACGTATAGTATAGTGGCACTTCCCTGCACCGTATAGGCCTTTCACTTCTCTATCTAAACGATTTCCATCTGTCACTGTGCTATTAACTTAGATTCTATATGGACCATGTACCCTATCCGAAAAATGCAGCTACGCCGAAGCTTGAGGTACCATACATATGCGGCGACCTAGAAGACTATGACGGCCAGGGTTTCATGGACTATCCGGTTCGTCGGGGCTGGTCCCAGTCTGCCAATAGGTTCAACTGGATGGATTGCTCTCAGGCCGTGGCCGCTAAGCGCGCACAAAATTGGCTCTACTTTGGATTATTGCGTGAGATCCTGGGCCAAAGATACTGCAAAGACGCCTTCTTGAAAATTGTTCCCGGAGAACACGGGTACTTCATCGACACCAGCAGGATACTAAAGTACCTGGATTCTTGGACTAGAAACATCAACATGTCGAAGATGGTCAGAGGAGATTCGACGCGTGGCCGAATACTCAAGAGATCGGAGGAAACGTTTATCGAAGCCAATCTCCAGAGCGAACTACTAGATAGAGCCTTCGCGAGCGAACTGTTGGACACAGCTTTCGAGAGTAAAGTATCACGTAGGGACTTCTTCCAGTGCCACAAGGTAACCCTCGCGATCAAAATCCTACTTCAGACAATGCGATCAGCTGCTTGCAACATCGGTGGCATACCGGAACGTCCCACCGAACGGTATTCTAACAGAGTCCTACCATCGAGACTCTGCATGTCGCAAATGGTACAAATGAAGTTATGCTCAAAACAAATCCAGGATCTCTACAACCATCACTCAAGTGCGATGTATTTTTATTTGGCTGCTTTGCCTCGCCCACTTCAAGAAAGCAGGCACCCGAAATGCACCATCCATCAGTGTATTGCTAACAACGTCGATGAAGTTAAATACAAGACTCAACATACTCAAGACCATTGTGATTGCCAATTTGCTGGGCCAGACGCTCATAAGATCAGGCAGCTCATCAATAATGGAGAAATACCTTTGATATCTCTTGGGACGACCCCGAGCGGTGATCCGGAGTTCGAAGTTGTGAAAGCACAGCCAGGGATAAAATATACTGCAATATCCCACGTATGGTCGGGCGGCCTTGGGAACTTCAAAAAAACGAGCTGCCGCGCTGTCAACTACTACATCTTCACGACCTGGTTTTGAAATTGAGGGATCATAAGCCACAGGTGTCTTTAGCGGGCCCCAAGATCCATTGGAAGCGCTTGCAGTGGGACTCTCTGCCTCGCTGGACGGGAATCAGAGTTCCGATCCTCATGATACCCAATCTATCCCTTCCAAACCTGCCCAAGACTCTTCTTGGCCACTTGAGATTTCCTGTTGAACATCCAAATCGACGTGCCGTCTTCTGGATGGATACGTTGTGCATAGTGGATGAAGCAGATTCTGTTATCCGAGCGAAAGCCATCTCTAAAATGGCATTGACTTATGCCGCCGCTGAGGAGGTTCTTGTTTTAGATCCAGAACTCCAGAAGACGAAATTAAAGGGGCTATCTCAAGAACAGATATGTGCCCATGTTTCATGCTGCGCATGGCTGACTCGATCTTGGACCTTGCAGGAAGCGCGACTTTCCCGCAGATGGTTTGCTCAATTTTCCGATGGATTATTTGACCCTGCTGAGGTACACCGAATGGTAAATACAGACACGCTTCCAGTCGCTTATTATAAGTCTGCCGCCAGCAGCACAGCAGATTTTGCTTCTGAATTGATCGAGTGGTATGATGGTATGCCGGTAATGCGACGTTATTCCATCTTTTCACATCCAGAGAACGCGCTAGACCATCCACTCGTCGTCTTTATTCAAGCATGGAATCAACTCAAGCAGCGTTCAACGAGTAAACCAAAAGATACTCATGGCATCTTTGCCAATATGCTGAACTTGAGTGCTAGTGAAGTATTAGCGCTACCTCATGCTCAGAGGATGAAGGCAATTCTCCGCACGCAAGAACAAATCCCACTATGTCTCCTCTATAATCCAGCCCCAAAGATCCACGATCCCCAGAACCAATGGATTCCAGATTTTCCAGGAGGGTACGATTTGCATTTGCAATACGGTGTGTTCACTGTCGACACAGGAGAGATCGTGCTTCATGAGGACACCGCTACTCCAATTGGATTTCTCGTCGATATCTCAAGCCCAAGAACGGAAAAGCTTCGGCTTATCAATTCCGTCACCTCTGAGATAATATGGGTAGAACAGTGCCAGGATGGTGCAGCCATAGATTTCCAAGCGACAGGGGGTGTAACTACCTGCTATCTCCTCGCCGACCTAAAGGCGGCGCGATTGTATCCTCGAAATCAGCATCATGGCGCACGATTCGCCGTCCTGAGACAGGAAGGGAACACTCTGCACTTGGTACATGAGCACTGTTTCAAATATCACTTGCACCACTTAGAGTATTCAGAGAGCGACTCTGACGGTGACTTTCCCGAATACCCGCTTATAAGAAGTGAAATGACTGCGCCTGACCAGTTATTCCGGCTCGAATGTGGTAGGTAGTCACCATCCGACAGCGCTTTGGTCACACTCAAAGGGCATAAGCTGATGCTGATTGCTTGCTAAATTAGATTCGAAGTCTTGGTACGAGCTCAAACACAAACGAGAGTTAATACAAGATAAATCCATGCTTGGGTTCGATTTCTACAATACCGCCTGGGCTATTGCTATGGGAATGATATGGTCACCCTTGTTCATTATATCATTGGCCACCGCCAGACCCTTTAGGACCCACATAACGCAGTCTATTGCATCCTGCATGGCTGTTCTTGTAAGAATGTTGTATTCGCTTTTCGAATTGGGTGGTCTGAGAAAGATGATCGACGATCAAGCTTACGAGATGTGGGTTCAAAGTTTTGACGAGACCAAAAGAGAACAGGTCGAAGACTTATCTACCAAATCATCGCTACATCTCAACTTATGGGAGTTGAGTATCGCCGTGGTCCTTGCGGTCGCGCTGATCGCCACTGGAGCGAAGATACCTGCCAAAGCGTGGTTATGGTGGATAGGTGTGACCATCTTTGCAGAAGTAGTGTTTCGAGTGGTGATCCAAATCCTCTGGCGGAAGACTCGTATGGGTAAAGTTGTTGAGCTATGGCTGAGGAAGAAGGGTAAGTGGTGAGTTGTTTCAAGCCCCGTATAGACCTGTATAATGGACTTGTGGTTTTTGTTTCGATTAGCTTCTGCTTGCAGGTCTCGGTATAGGTACTGTCGGCGATGCGATGATATATGAATGGCTCTCGCCTTGTGTCTGCTGCTATTGCATTCTTCCATGATCTATGGTGTTAGGCATTGATTTACTGTATTCCCGAACTAATTTGGTCGGTATATCTTGATTGTGCCGAGATTTCGAGATAATAACATGGTATGACGAAGTTGCTGTACTCTGTAATGAAATATCACCATCGATCGAAAATTTCCATCTGTCCTCCTCGAGTCTACTACATGCTTTGTATATATCAACTTGGCATGTATTCGCTGCTTCACCTATCGCTTCTACTCTCTTTAACCCTTCAGATCTTCTCTCCTCCTTCATTCTTATTATTACTTTTGTTTTTCGAGAAAAAATCTTGATATAGATATCTCTATCATCATAGGACAAAGCAAGGGCGTGGAAAAACGGAGGCTTAAGGCTGATCGACGAGATGAAGAGACAGGGCTCACAGCCCTCGACCGATCCATGGGAATGCCTACTAAGAAAGTCAATAAATACTCTTTGTTCCAGTACAGCATCCTTCAGATCATCCTCATCGCACTCACTGGCATTGCGCTGGTCATTGTTGGAGTCCGGCTTTCGCGTCAGCGTTGGGTGTGGCTATTGGGTATAACATTACTCGCCGAGCTAGCGATACGCCTGGTTGTTGAAGTGGTGTGGCGAAAGTTGAGATTGGGTGGAATTTTGCAGCGCTGGCTGAAGAGGTTGGCAGAGAAGGTAAATGGCATTTTGTTAAACATTGACTGAGGCTACGATGCATCTTCACTGTCAACTATATTTGGTTTACTTTCGTGTTTGGTTTTCTTCCATGTTGAGGTCTGGCTTTTATTTTCGAGGCCGTCAGAAATTGGTGTCGAATTCTTTATTTCATGTGAGCGACATGGACTGCCATGATTGCTTTTTTAGTCTTATATCTAAGCATTTCTGCCATATACCGCGCTTCCAAAAACTCAAGTTAGGCATCTTACTTCTTACCTCTTCACACAAATAAGCCATCTTACAATGAGGACCCTCGCCGTACTTTGAAGCAGCAGTCAAACGATGAAACACCATACATATTCAACCGGCCTTGGCATACAATTTACCAAGTGCAACAGCCATTCTTTCCCGATCATCCGTTTCCACGATCAATCATATCGATCAATTTTTTCAAAATACGCACAACGCTCATATTCTCCATCCCTGACACCTCTCTCAATAACTCTCCTTCTCACAACCTTCATCCCTCACGCGGTAATCCTTCTTCCCCATCACAACTGAAACCAACAAATATATTTTCCTTGCTACTTTGGTGGCATTCACCTAGATCCACCGAAAAGCCGAGCTTCGGCAAATAGGCTTGGAGGAACATATCGGCAAATGCTCGCTTCGATTTGGAGTAAAGAGGCTGCAGGGAAAAGGTTGTTGTATCAGAGTTTCATACGATGCCTGCCCCAATGTTATTAAAATAATCCAGAGGTCTCGTTGTGTATAATATAATATCTTCTGACTTTCTACTCCTTCGAATCCAGACATTCTCGATTCTCCACAAGCAACTCTTATTCTCCATCTCGCCCCCCAACACCCCCCCCAACAATATCCATCCCCCCCTCCTCCTCCTCACCCCCCCCTCCCTCCTCCCCCTCCAACCGCTTCCCCCACCCCCACCCCATCCCACCAAACCCCCTCGATCACCTATCTAGTCCAAGAAAACTCATCCAATCCATAGCACAACCATCATCAATCCAAGCACCAAAAACCCAAACACGACAACCAGCGTTCTCCCTTCCTAAAACCCTCACAGCCATCTGGGGGGGGGGGGGGGGGGGGCGGGCGGCGCCCCGCCCCCCCCCCCCCGCCCCCCGCCCCCCCCCCGCCCCCCCCCCCCCCCCCCCCCCCCCCCCCCCCCCCCCATCCCGCCCTTCCAAACCAACCACCAACTCAACTCAAACACCATCCCCACCCCGCTTTCACCAACCACATCCCCCCTCATCTTCCATCCCACCCATCTCACATCCCACCCATGCTGCATCCCCACCCAGACCAAACCAAACCAAACCGGACCAAACCAACCACACACACCCCTCCCGCTATAAGCAAAAAAAAAAATGGCATTGATATCCTTCGCTTCTTGGGGGGGGAAAGGCGATTGTTGGGGAGGTGGGTGGGGGTTAGGATAGCGGGTGTGGTTTGGGAAGGGAAAAGGGAAAAGGAGGGAGGGATAGGGTAGAGGCAAGACAGGGAATAACACACACACTTGCACACGCACACGGACACGGTATCTAACCCTCTTCTCTTTTCTGTACCGAGGCTGTTCTTCTCATAACGGCCCCATCGCATCGTATACCCCCTGTCTTCCCCAGTAAATACCTATTTACTTACACACTCCTACCCCTAGTCTCCCTTACTCTCCCCTGCTCTCCCTTACTCTCCCTTACTCTCCCCTACTCTCCCCTACTCTCCCCTTCCCTACTCTCCCCTACTCTCGCCTCTCCTCCACTCTCCCCTACTATCCCTACTCTCCCCTACTCTCCCTTACTCTCCCCTCTCCTCCCCTACACACACACCCTCTCTCAACCCCTCTACCCTCTATTTCTCTATCCCTCCATCCCTCTATCCCTCTATCCCTCTATCCCTCTACCCTCCATCCCTCTACCCTCCACCCCTCCATCCCCTTTCTTTCTTTCTTTCTTTCTTCTTTCTTCTTTCCCGCGCTCACCTCCTTACAGTACGCTCTACAGTTCTAGATCAGCCATGGCTGGGGAGGGTCCTTTGTTATTTCTGGGTGTCGCGTTGGTGGTTTTGGTTTTGTCTTGGTTGGCGGGATGGTTAGGGCGGTTGAGTGTGGTTGGTTAGTGCGAATGAGTGCCTCGAGTACTATGTATGTAGTGGATGAGATGCGGAAGAAGAAGAATAATAACAACATGGAAGGAAGGTTCGCAGGACATGAGATACAAAGTACAAGTACATTACATACGAAAAGGTTTGGCGTGACGCTTTGCATATATATTCTGTACCAACCAGCTCGAACGGGGGCCAGCGAAACGCGTTGTGAGTTGTGACTTTCCACCAATGTCTGTTGTTTGCTGGATTTAAGCGGAAGGTTAGTTCGAAAGGGTGGGTGGGATGTCGGGAGGTGTACGGAGGTACGGTTGGGAAAGTTGAGGGATTGCCTTGCCTCGGGGTGGTTTGAATTTATTATTTCTATGAGATGCTGGTTTTTGTAATAGTGGGGTGTACACGAAGAGGAAACACTCAACTAATCCAATGCAGGACCCACGCCTTCTACTCACCATACGAAGCATCTCTCATCTTTTTCTCCGACTCCATCTAAGCAAACCCCTTCACAATCTCCCTGCCAACCGACTCCCCGCCACCCTTCCCTCTTCCGCCTCCATTTCTCTGCGGCGGCAACGGCACACTGGTCGCGCCATTCCGATTTACCGCCCCCCCACCGCTCGCACAACTCGGCGGCGGGCAAAACCCCTCCCCAATAACCTTCTGCGCACTGCCCCTCGCACCCGTGATGCTATGCGTAATCTTGCAGTTCCCGCCACAGGGGTTGTTGAACTGGGAGCAGACTTGGGCGCACTGGCGGCCGCAGCCGGCAATATTTTCGCAAGTGAAGCCAGGGCCGCAGCTGCCGGTGCAGGATTGACCGGGTTTGGTGGTGGAGGCACTGCGGGAGATGTCGTGCTGTTGGCTCGAAAAGGCCAGCGGGTTGGCGCTGGTGCCGGCGGCGTTGAGAACGATCCCGGTGAGGTCTTGGGTTGTGGCGGTGGGGGTGAGGGAGCTTCCGGGGAGGGGGCCGGGGAGGTCGGAGATGGTGGTGTTGGAGGCGGAGGTGGTGGAGTCTTTGACGCAGAGGGAGGGGGTGGTGAAGATTGCGTTTGCGGCATAAGTCCAGAGGGCGGTGTAGTTGAAAATGGTGCTGGGGGTGTAGAAGATGCGGCAGTTGGCGGCTTCGTAGACGAATTGCAGGGGCATGGTTTCGCCTTTGCGGATCTGGTCGCGGAGGTTGAAGGTCAGGTATGTTATGAATACGTCCTCTTCTCTCGGGGGAAGAACTTCGTTGGCGGTCTCGTTGAGGTCGATGGCGGTGGAGATGTCCGAGTCGAGCAAGTCGGACGTATAGTATTGGGCACCGCGAGCGCCGCTGACGGCTTGCATAGGTCCGGTGCTGGGCCGGCCGCCGGCGACGACGGTTCGGACGCCGGCCTCGTGGTGCATCATTTCTGCGAAGAGGGCGCAGGTAGAGGAGCAGACGGAGTCGGTGAGCTGGATGGGTTAGCACACCTACAGGGTGATATGGAATGGGATTGGCTTACAATGACAATATCTGTAGCTGCATATGGTTGAGGGGTTGTTGCGGGGCGATTGTCATAGCCGTACACGACAATACCTCCCGAAGCCACGATGTCAAAGATATAGCTGGATAGATTATAACGTTCCTGAGATACTTGTTAGCAACAAATTCACCAGGTATTGATCTACAACAACGTACTACGCTGGAGAAGGAATCCCCATTGTACTCATGCGGCCCGAAAAATTCTCCCCAAGATGTAAAGTTCTGCTCAGTATCCGCACTCAGACGGTCTGTTACAACCCAGTCGCTGACAGACAGCTCGTCGTAGAAGGTCTCGTTCAGATTTTGTGTATTATAATAACCAGTGAATGTGGTCCCCAATACATCTGCTGTCGGATGTGCACGCATTCGGCTGCCGCCAAAAGGCTCGATGGTCGGGAAGAACTGCTTGAAAGTGTCATATGCCAGGAGCGTGTCACCGCCAGAATTCTGTTGTAGATCAATAAGCACTTTCGTTAGTCCAGCTCTCTTGGCCTTCTGGAGGAACTCGGTAACAGTGTTTGAGAAATCCTCGACAGCAGTATCATATGCTGAAAAGCTGGGTATGCTGAGTACGGCTACCGATATATCGTGGAGGAAGTATCCAGTAAGGACACCGCTCGCCCCAAGATCAGGCTGTACGACATCGGGATCCTGTGGGTATGCAAGATCGGGCCAAGAAGTAGGTGTAGGGGTAGCAGTGGCCGAGCTCGAAGTCGAAGAATCAGTAGACGTCGCCGAGGGGGCGGAATCCGAGCTCGTTGCTGTAGCATATGGATCGTACGATGCAGGGTAGAAGCCCAAGACGAAAAAATTATAAAAATCGCCGCCTGTTTCCAGCGGTCCAGTGTCTCCCGGACTATTGTAAATCGCAAGCCAAGGTTCGGTGATTTCCGTGCCGTTTTCAAAAGCAAATGTGAGATTCTCACCCGGGTAGAACGATGTGTAGCCCTCGAAGATGCTGAGAGCGTTTGTGATGTTCAAGGCCGAACTTGACATTAATTGATTCCAATCCGCGTTAGGCTCAAGCCCGCCGATAGCGTTCTGGGCTGCGAATTCGGTGAGATAATCGGTGACAAATTGACCGTTGATCGAGGCGATTGCTGATGCTTCCCAGCTGGCGCCGGTTGTTTGTAGCTCGACAAGATCGTCTGAGGTTTGGTTAGCTACAACGTCAGTCAAGGGCTAGGTCGATCACCATACCCGTAACGTAAACTTTGGGAGTCTGCAGGCCATCGGGAGACACCGACACAATCCCGTAGACACTCGCAAAAGTGAATGCGGAAAGGACACCTGCGTTCAGGTTGAGATGAGCGTCGTGGGCGGAGATTATCAACTGCTGCAGAGTAGCCTCGAAAGCGTATTGATTTGGAAAGACTCCAGCATCGATATCTTTCTGGATCTGGTCGAGGCCACTGAACAGATCGGACGACGGTTGCTGATAGCTTGTTGGAGGATTCTTTATGTAGGCCGTATTACTTTGGAATTGAAGGGTATCATTATAGTATTTCAGGAATCGAGTTGCGACAGCGGGGTTAAAGGGCACACTCGTGAGACAGTCATAGGCGTCCTTGGCAAGAACAACGATATCTGAGGCAAGATCAATTGGGGAGTCTCGGATAGCACAGGCAAGAAGACCGTACTGCCCGAATTGACTATGTCACCGCATATTGTTGACTGCGGGGGAGCTGCTGTGGATGTTGGGGAAGCACCGGAATCTGCTGTCGGAGCTGATAGAGATGTGGTAAGGAATGCCAAGGAGGCAATGAGTGACAGGCGCATATTGACGCAACGCAAAGCAGAGAATTAATAAGAAGAGGCCGTATATATATGGTACAAAACCGGAAGAAAACGAGGAGAGAGAGATTGATCAAGGTGCCGGAGCACGGGGTGGGTGGGTGTAGTTCTATATACTGTAGCAATTAATGCCATTGTCGACTGTCGACGACATCGTTATTAAGCCCAAGCTAATAGCCCTGTTTCTTACCTTACCGTACTTGCTGTGCCTCTTCAAGCTGATGAGCTGATGAGTTAGAGAACCCCTGAGCGGGGATTACAATGTAAGGTACATATTCTACTGAGTAGTAATCGAGGCTTTCAAAGTCTTCACCACCCACGGTTCCAGCCCTACCAGTTCCGTCTTCGTGGTTCGGCTGAACATGACTAGCTTGGACTAGCTTGGAAGATGCCTAATCCAATCTGCAAAAAGGCTGAGCAAGCGCGCCATTCATTGGACATGTCTTCGCTTAACCCTGACTCAGCGGTGAGCTAGTCGTTCTGTCCCGAAAGCCTATTTCCCGACTTCCAAAACGAAATCAAAATGATGGAAGGCATATTCTACATATGCTGCGGCGACCCCTTTTAAATCTGACGCTGGGGCTGAGCCTGTATGCATGCATAGTAGTGCTTCTCCCAGCTTGAGGATTCCTTTCCTTCCTGCATGCTGATACATGCTGATGAATGCTGCCTCATCTTCAACGATTCTGTATTGATGTTCCTGTACACAGTATGGAGTAGATCGATCATCATGATGAGCTAGCCAGCTGACACTTGACCGGCCACAGCGTGATTAGCGAAACATACCTACCTTAGGTACCTACTTTAATTAAGGTACGACGGTCCTTCACTCGTGCCACGGTCCTTTTAAGGCGTCCCACGCCAAGTCTTCAGGCGTCCCATCCGTGCCCATCCTAATCTTAAAGGCGTCCCAAGATAGCGGAAGCTACTCTTAACCCCCCCCCCAATCGAGGGAAAGGGTGAGCGCCGTTCTATCGTACATATCATAGCGCGACGTAGATAACCATCGCGAGATGTGATGTAATTGTACGAAAGACTATCATAGTACTGAGGATTGCGATTCTTTGAAAAACCTCATGTATGTTTGTAGCATAATAATACAGAGATTCTTTATGTTTAGAGCAATATAATAACCTAACGAGGACAAAACATGCTTAACTTCCGCTGCAACATCCGCATGCCTGGCTTGTGCGGTCCAGATATTTGACGTCCAGTCCACTTGCCCGCAGCTTTGCTCAACTCCCGGTTCCTGTGAATCTCGTCATGATGGATGTCGTGCGCATAATGCTCTCCCTCGAATTTTCTACCTAATCGCCCTAACAGGTGTGCCGTCTTTCTCGATCCGCTCTGTGTCGCCCATCTCCCAAGGCACCGCTTTGCTATGCAGCTCGTGTGTCGCATGGCTACCGGCTCCAAGTTCCTTCGCGGGTGTTTCCTGCTGTTTCCTTCTCCGTGACCGACGAAGGCTCAAGACAACGATAGCGGCTAAGATGGAAAGAGCAGCAAGACCCCCAATGGTGCCGCCGACTATAGCACCTATATCTGATTTCTTAGGTGGCACAGGCGTTGCCGTCGCTGTTGGAGACGTCGTAGAGGATGTGCCGTTTGCGCTGGTCTCAAGGAGGGTGGTAGGTGTGGCTTGAGACGTCGAGGCCGTCCCGTTCGCCTGTGTGATTGTCCCATCGTGGAGGAAGAAACCATTGCCCTCCTGACAACAACGCGTTGCAGTCGCATTTACAGCCTGGTTGTCGGTGCCGCAGCAGTAGGAACCGTTGTCACACTGCTTTACTTGCATGTCTGTTAAGTTAGTTACATTGCCCATGTAATTTGGAATGCCATCACTCAACGAGTACACCCCATCCAAGTTATCAAATAATCAGAAGAGACGAAGCTCGAGACTCACAATAACCTGGACTACACAATTTGATGCAACTCGGGCTTTTCCAGCTCTGATCCGTGCATGAAGCCCTAAATATGCCCACTTGCAAGCCCAGTTTAGGAATGGTTTCATTCTGCAGGCAGAGGCCGTTGCCAAGGCAGACATTCGTGAAGGGGTACTTGGTCTTGCAGCACATGGAGAAGCCATCGTTGCCGAGGGAGAGGGGGCAGGCGTCCCAGAAGTCGTCTGACGGGTCACCTAGGAGGGAGTGGTTCAGTATCAGGGGTATTGGGCCAAACACATAGAAAAGAAGAGCGGGCAGAAGATAAACACAGGTCGGGAAGGCGTACCGCTATCCTCCCAGCATTTTGTTGAAGCGGTTGTAAGTAGAAAGCAAAGTATAAATATCAATATAGGACAATGTTTGCACAGCAATGATGTCTGTTCACGATACATTCTGTACACGGTCCGGAGTCGCACAAGGTCGCATAAAATGAGAGGCTCAGCGCGTCGATTGCATTCACCGACTGCAAGACATCAAAGGAAGAGAGAAGTACTCCGTACTTTCGGCCATTTCCCATCATTTGTCTTCAGCCTCCAGCCTCCAGGACGTAAAGGATTCTGGGCTAGCAAGCTAGCCTAGAACTAAAAAGTTCGCCGACTCCTGTTATCCCGTCTTTGCACCATGACTGGGGTTTCTTGAAGAGCATGAGAGCGCGCTGCTGAGGTTTTCATCTCGACGAAGTATCATTCCAACATCTCAATGTGAAGGTCGCATTCATCTTGATAACTCGGTTTGACTGTCTGTCCGCTGACAGCGTAGTCAAGGATAGTGGGATCGTGTCACGTGCGTGCCGTCTTTGCCCGCCAAGATCTCACTTACCACATCTGGTATAAGGTCCCCGAGTCCCCGACTCTTTATGTACTGTCTCTTTTGAACTAAGACCCCTCGACCCGTAAGGTACCTTAGCTTGTGTGTATCGCAAATTCTTGGCGCGTCGGAATAACAAATTCCACTGTCCTCATAGTGACGAGGATGTGTGCTACCACTACTGTATCATACATATCAGTTGCCGTTGCTACTCTGCGCTTCATGTGGCAGAGCGCCATTTACACAGTACGTTGAGTAAGCATGAACATGAGACTGGACCATCTGTTGGGGTCGTTACTCCTGATAGAATCGTCGTACACATCATAGCAGCGAGCCATCTGTACCCTTTATAAAATTCTGTCATTAACGTTCCCAAAGGCCTTCTTCGATCGTTGTTGCATACCTTCTCGCGACCATGGACCCACTCAGCATTTCTGTTGCGATTGTTTCTTTGATCGATTTCACTGAAAAAGTTCTGACAATCGCAAATGACATCAAAAACGCCAGAAAAGACCTCCAGAAGGTTGTCGATGGACTGAAAAGCCTTGATTATCTTATCAAACGACTCGATGAACTCCGGAAAGAAGCTAACGAGCATGATCCTTGGTTCCAAGGTCTACTGGAACTGGAAAGGACAAGTGGAACACTGACCTCGGATTGGAGATATGTGCCTAATCCAAAGCACAAACCGGAAGGTGCACTGGCACAACTCAAGATTACTATGGCGGAGTTGCATGCTAAGTTGGAACCTCATGGTCTGAATAAGTTCCACTTCGTTCAAAGAGTCCGTTGGCACTGGGAAAAGGACTCCTATGCGGGCATGCTCAATGATATAGCAAGGTCTCGTTCCGAGATTAGTGACATTCTAGACCGAGATCATTTTGATCTGTCCAAGCATCATTTAAAGCTCACTGAAGCGGTTAAGGAAGAAGGTAGGGATACCAATCTACAAGTTGGGGAGTTGGTGAATTACAAACGGAGGAGAGAGGACAAGGAAAGAAGAGAAGAGGACAATGAAAGAAGAAAAGAGGAGAAAGCAGAGAAGGAAGCCATCGTGAGATGGCTGTCGCCCCTTGAAAACCTGGCGAGGCAGAAGAAGCTTTTTGCAAACTCCTTTCCCACCGGTCAATGGCTGCTGGATTCACTTGCTTTCAAGCATTGGATTACGGGCAGGCCTTGGTATCTCCGCTGTTACGGGGAGGCAGGTTCGGGGAAAGTAAGCCATATGATATCATCTCGCGTTGACTTATCCAGTGTCTGATGGTCGTATTAGACGACACTCTCTGCCATCGTGGTCGATCACCTTCAGCATGAATATAAGGACCAAAATATCCCTGTACTCTGTTTGTACCTGGAACACAAGGAATCCAAGACTCAAACCCGGGAGAACTTACTAGGCAGCTTGCTCAAGCAGCTGGTTCAGTTGAAAACGTCCAACGCCATATCCTCAGGTCTCAAGGAAGCATACGAAACCGCGAAAGATATAAAAGCAACCCCCACTTTGAAAGAGCTCCGCGAACTCCTCCAAGCCGAGCTGGTGAATTACAGCAGAGTATTCCTCGTGGTAGATGCATTAGATGAATGCGACCCCTCGTCTCGTCGCGATGAGTTATTGGCTGATCTCCGCGAGCTTCAACAGCAGAACCTGAGCACGATGGTCACATCAAGAAGGTTCGACGGCGAAGAACCGCCCAGGGTGGTCGATTGCAGCGTATGCGGAGGCGAGGACGTCAAAATATATTATCGATGCACAATCTGCGATGAGGGTGAATTTGATATCTGCCAGGATTGCAAAGAACAAAATACTCCTTGCAGAGATGTGTCTCACAACCAGTTCGAACCCTATGAAAGGGTTGAGGTTGAAATAAGAACACCGGATGCGGAGTTGACGCGGTATGTAGAATGGGAGATCGGCAAAGACATTAATGATTACGGTGTAAAGCAATGGGATGAGCGAATCTATACTAGTCGCCCTGACTCGACAAGATTCTATAGGAAGCTGAAAAAGGACCCTGATCTTTTGGAAAGGATCCCAGCCGTCATTGTCAAGAAATCCCAAGGCAAGTTTCTTTACGCAAAACTCTACATAGACTCGCTCAAAGCGAAGCAAACGCGATACGAGATCGAGAAAACATTAGACAGCTTCCCCGATGAATTGGAGAACATCTACGAAGAGGCGATGGATCGGGTCCGCAGCCAAGCAGATCACAAAGATCGAGATCTCGGGCTCAAGGCGTTGGCATTTATTGTCTGCGCACACCGATATCTCAGTCTTGCAGAGCTACAGCATGCTCTAGCGATTAGGCCAGGAGACACTAGCTTCAACAAGAAAATGGACTACGACAAAGAAGACATTTTGCTCAGCACTACTGGATTGATCACTATCGATAGCGATAATGCCGTGCGGCTCGTCCATCTCACGTTACAAGTATACCTTGATGCTATTCGGAAGGACTGGTATCCAGAGATGGAGGTTGAGATGGCCAACGCCTGTTTAACATGTCTGAACTATGACACTTTCTCGAAACCCTGCCAGTATGCTGAGGATTTTGAAGCCAAAAAAGAAGAAAGCCCTTTCATTGCGTATACGTCGCAGTATTGGGGCGATCATGTTCGCGATGCAGGCCCTAATCCTGATCTTCGAGATAAGACTGTACATCTTGTCGGCCAGCCTCTCCGGATTGATGCGTACATACAAGCGGCATGGTTTACAAACAATGGAGCTGACAACAGCTGGGATGTACGCAGGGACATTGACGGTCGCCACGTGTGTGCATGGTTTGGGTTGACTACCATAATCACTGAGCTTGAGCAGATGGAGAAAGATGTCGATGTCCAGGAGCTGACATATGGTCAAACACCCCTAATGTATGCTTGTAGGAAAGGGCATGTCGAAGTTGTGCGCGAGCTTCTAGATCTTGGCGCTTCTATAGACCTTGTCAGTTCGCTAGGTCGCACTGCACTGTTGGAGGCCATTGCACAGAACCATGAAGAGATCGTGGGTGTTCTATTGGATAGGAATGAGCTTGACCTCAACTCTATAAATCTGAAAGACCATAGCCGTTCGGCACTTATGATCGCCGCGAATCTAGGCCATTTCAGTATTGTTGCACGCTTACTCGAACACAAAGAAGTTACAGTTAATCAGCAGGACTCGGATGGATTGACAGCACTCTCCCTTGCTTGTCTTAAGCATTCCTTTTTGACTGTCAAGCTATTGCTGCAGAGGCAAGGGATCGACGTCAATTCAGCCGACTACACAGCAGAACGTTCAGCCTTGATCCTCGCAGCGGAGATCAATGACAGCGCTATTGTCGAGCTCCTGCTACAGAACGGAGCCAACCCAGCAAAAGAGGACCGCGGCGGAGGTACAGCGGTCTTACGCGCAGTTGACTATGGGAGTCTCGACGTAGTTGAGGCTATGCTAAGATCCGATGTGGGTGTCGACTTCCATATCCTGGATCATGATTATCGCGGTCTTATGCATAGCGCTAGTGTAAACGGGCAACCAAGTGTCATCCGTCTCCTGAAAGAAATTGGCCTTGATCCAAATATCAAAGATAAAAATGGGCTAACGCCGTTACATGACGCGAGCAGGAGCGGCAAGCCCGAAGTCACTGAGACACTACTCGATCTGGGAGCGGATGCAAGCATCGAGGATAATAATGGTAGGACCGCTTTCACGGTGGCATGGCAGTATGGCCAGATCAAAATCATGAGCTTGTTAAAGGGCGAAAACACTCTTAGACGAGGCCAGCCTATCCCCAACGGGGATCAATTGCCGGTTTGGTCGCTCGCAATGTTGGGTTTGTCTGACCAGCTGGAAGAGGCGATCGCAAAAGGTAGAGTTGACCTGTCGACGAAAGAACCTGGTAGCGAGTATACCGCTCTTCACTGGGCGGTTGAAGCCAAACAAATCATCATTCTACGGCTGCTCCTCGACAAAGGCCATATGCCTCCCGACGAAGTCAACCACGAGTCACGTACGCCCTTGCACCTTGCTGCCTATTGGGGCAACTTGGAAGCTGCTGTAGAGCTACTCAGCCATGGTGCTAACCCCAATTCAGAAGACCGATGGGGCACTACCGCTTTGTTCATTGCTCAATTTGGGAAGCACTTCACCGTCGCGGTCGCTCTGATAGAGAAAGGTGCTGCTATTGACAAGGAGAAAGTAGATGTCAAGGAGCTATTGTTCGCAGCGATCAGACTCGACAACGTCGAGGCAGTTGCATCGCTGCTCAAGAACGGAGCAGACGTACTCAGCAGGAACTCTGAAGGCGTACCTGCGATACAGCTTGCAAAGCAGTCGGGTAATGGTGAACTGATGAAGATGTTGCGGTCACACCCGAGCTTTCTGTATGGTGTCAGAAAGGCTACCGAGGATAAGGATCAAGCTGCGCCGAGTAAGATTGACGACATTAGAGAAGATGAGAGTGAAGATTTGGGTGATAAGGAGGATGAGGGTTATTCGAGCCAGGTCTCCGATAATGGGGATTCGACTTCTTTTGTGATGCCGAATGTTCCTCGGGAGGTTCTGCCGTTTCGCTCAAGACCTGCCAAGGAGCCTGTAGCAGCGTAGTGGCACCACTGGGCGACGACGGCCCTTGAAATGACATGATGAAAGACATTGTCTATTTTTGGTTTGCCAGCAATGTGAGTGTATACGCGTTATTTCTTTAGACGACTTCTTGATCCTTCATCAACTCCTTTCTCATATCACGCAGCCTAGTACAGATTAGCTATTACAACCTTTCTCTATGTCCTCCGGTGAATTTTCTAACTATTCCTTGATTCAACAACACGGTCGAAAAGTCGCAGCCTTTAAAGTGAACTCCAGTTGGATAAAGAGAAGTCGCCTGTTAGTGAGTAGTATCACATGTATTGATAACAGCTCTACATGTAATCTTTGCCCGAGCAGTCGCCTTTTGGCTCAACGAATGGGAGGATGTTCGCAACAAAAACGGACATCGAGGCTAGAACAGCATTCTCAAAGACAGGCAAACTTATCTTGTGTCAGCCAGCAGAGACACCAAAACCCCCTTGCAATGCATCACCGCTCATTACTGATGACCCTTCTCATTCATCAGCGAGCCTCTCAACACGAATTACAATTCCCTCACTATTCACCGTTGGTGCTACATACCATATATTCATCCCCTTCTTTGGCAATTCCCGCTTATATATTCTTCATCTCCCGCCCAATCCATTACTTTCCCCCACAACAATCCACTTGCCACCGGAATACATCTTCTACCCATCCTCAATCCTTCTGTCGATCAGTATCATGTACCACGATCTCTATATACATTTCTACCTGCTATCAAACTTAAAATCCGCATCCGACCAACAAGTGCTAGCGCCTAAGCTGTGAGAAAGCCGAGCAAATACATTACTTCGGATTCTTTCCACTGCCCACTTTTCTTCACCGCCCCGTCTTTCCTATATGAAAAATTCATCGCTGCACATCTTTGTTAAGTTAGGGCATCTTCTCAAGTAAATACCCTCTGTCGGCAGGAACACACATATCTCCACCAACACACTACTGGTGTGGGCCTCTCGTCTCCTCATCTCTCGACCACCATAGTCCGCAAGTATGCTAGTAATATACTAGGATTAAGGGAGTGACATGCCTTCTTTGATGCCCTATTCTCTTCGGTGAGGTTTGGCGCAGAAAGACATGACCGCGGGATGAGATGGCGGAATATCGAAAACTCTAGCTTTTGCTTACGACGAGATACTACACTCCGAAGCGGTTTTGCAGAGAGACTTTCACCCGAACTTTTGTTTAAGAGGTTATTTGGTGTTTGCCTGTCAAGCATAACGTTTTTTAATGAGATAGCTCTTCATATCATCAATACTGATATTCTCCGTACATGCCGTCGCATCTATTTTGAAACTCGTTCTGCTCCTGCTGCGCCATAAAAGCTATCACCCGGCGAGGTACCCTCATAGCAGCACAGAACAGCAAAGCGTTACCCCCTCAGATGACTTAAATTCATCCACAAGAGAATATGGACTACCTGGTTCAAAAAAAGGCTTTTTGAAGTTATCTAGCAAATCTGCATAAATGGTTTAGTACGCGACCTCTTCAGCTCAGCCACCAAATCTCGATCAAGAAGGCGGATTAATCACTTTCTACCTCAAAGGCCTGACAGATACTATTGCAGCCATGCGGGCACCTGGCCTCCTAACAGCCATGGGAGAGCAGCAAACCGTGCACATGTTCCACGACGACTACAGAACGAAGTTATCGAACTTCATCTTTTCGTAATTCTGTCCAGGAACACATGCTTGAAGAATGCCCTTGAAACTCCGTCCACTTACGGGAAACAATACAGTACAACTGGAATCGTTCGAAAGCTTACCTGACATCGGATCGTGGTAAGATCGTTCTGCGCCCATAGGCTTTGAAGAATTTTCAGAGTGGAGATGCCTGTGTGATAGACATTGAGTATATTGATTCCATTGGGACTGAGTCTTACTCAGTCTCTATAAAGCATTCTCTACGGCTCAATGGCGAATTTTTTAACTACAGGAGCGAATCTACCGTGTTATTACCCCAGGGACAATAAGAAGAGTACGGCGACCATACAGGCACAACGTGTCAAGCACGTTGTAGGAACAGCCAATGGAAATGTATAATGAACGCTTACGCCACGTTTCATTCTACCTGCTTCGAGAAGCGTTCAATCCGGTGCTGAGAAATGACTTTGGCACAGGTTGCATGCCGCAATCTGCACCAGTACCTTGTTCAGACGCAGTGGAAGCTTATGGTGAACAGATTTTAGCCATAATTCTTGAGGATTTACTGTTCTAGGTCGTGTTCGCTGTGTTATCAAAGTAAGCTTCACTATTCTCACTAGTTTTTCGTTACGAACCTTTACAAAATATAGTCTCTGAGACTACTCGGCATTAGTTGCTGCAAGAAAATCTACTACGAAGCTCGGTTTCCTACTACAACAGGTCAGTCCTTGTATCCTTCTCCAGCCTAAACTAGTGATCTTCAAAACTTGGATCAACTCAACGTCGACAAGCTTCTCGGCAAGTCCTCACGCTGTTGAACATCCACGAGGTCAGTTGAAGAGCTAGAGGACGCGGTAAAAATTGTTCAGAGAGACCAATATACTCTGTTTCTGTGTGTGAGATGGTCGCACGTTCTTTCGCCAGACGATTTCGTGGGTCTAAATCAATTAATGGTGCATCATTGACATCAGACCCAGAACCGACTTAGAAAATCTGGTAGATCATGCGGAAGTAAGCTGTTACCAACAACAATATGAGGGGAAGGAGCTATGTGAAGAAGTTGCTTATTGTCTTCGAGAACACCTGACTGCTCGGTTTTATCTTGTGAAAAAGATCATGGACCTTCCGCACCTACGAGATGTTTGGACGCAGCGTGTTTGACCTTCGCAACGTCCTTCAGTTAGCGCTCCAGCGGCGCAATGAAGAAAGCTCCTGACTCGTCGATATTTAGTGGAATCGAACTTGATCTCGAAGATGACATGCCTTAGGGCGCAACCTTCATTTCAGACCTTACATCAACCGTTACAACGCACAACAGAAGATATTTCGCCACGCTTATGCTAAGCTGCCTAAAGAGTTCTCAGGTCTTAAATTCGAGCGCATCTGCGACTTTGTTGCTGATACCTTTCAGGTGACGAGGAGCTTGCGCAATTGCTGATTCAGGCGGCACCGACGTCCTTGGTTTCACTAACAAGAAGGGGCGTGACTGTGTGACGCAAACTAGTGAAGAGGACTTCATACTGTAACTGCCATCGGTAATCCTACCAATCTCCGAACCAACAATATTCGCAACGGTCCAGTTCTAAAGCAAGGCTTTAATAGTTCCTTGTACTTCTTTCCTAAACCCTTCCGCATATGAAGGCTATGGGTTTGAAAGAATCGTCACAATAACCATGCGTTAGCTTCTTTACCTGGAAAATAATCATTGATAATTTCTTAGATGCTGTTGAAAGCCTCACTCTCATGATATACTAGCCGCTATCCTAAAGTATTATGGTCTTCTCTGTGTGGTACGGTCAGCGACTCACTTCGTCAAATTGTCAACTAGTAGCATCTTCAATTCGCGTTTACTCAATACTACGTTACTTTGCAGCTCATGGTCATATTTTCTTTTTCAATTTAGTCGAGACTTACAGATGAAGAAGAGATTAAATTGTAAAAATCTTGTGCAAAAGATGAATACTAGCGCTTCGAAATACTTAAGTATCCTTCTATACAGGGCGCTGAATCCACAGCCTTCAGAGTCTACTTCTTACCCCACGTCCGCAAGATTGATCAAAACAATCGCTCCTACTAACATGCTTCTATCGGAGCCGTGGGTAGGTGGGATTGTCAGTCAATTCTGCGCTCATAGACACCGCACATAACGTCGATTACTCCATCACTCTTTTTGTCACCTCAGCCTTCAAACGCTCTCTCAATGTATCGCGCGAGAAGCGGTTCGAGTCGATTAGACATTTATGAATAGACATGAAAATATATATGTATATGGCGGTCCTGACAAAGTAAATGCCTACAGAATCGTGGGCATTGATCCTGCCAAGAAAAACCTCTACTCTGGATGTCGCCTTGACGGGGAGGCTCACCACTGGCATTCAGAGCATAATGCACAATGTCAGAGAGAAAGTTGTGTTACCAATGAGTTTAGTATACAGCGGCCTCAGGGTTCCCTACGTCACCACAATCAAGGTCAGAGTTGGGGAGATCGACTGCAACAACCATGAAGGCTGCAATCGGTGATCGAAAGTCGAAGGAATATATGCACGCCACCATAAACACTGCCTACAGGCCCGCCCTAATCGTTCTTTGTACCCGCTTCTTCAATCACTAATGGTCAACTTTCTTGTGTGATTCAAGAATACATCTACCCTCAATGAAGACTATACCTATCGCAAGACTTGTTTTCTGCTGTTGCCGTTTTGATCCTCGTCTTCCGTTTCAAAATATACCTACGGTGCAAGAATAGAACACTTCTTCATTTTCCTTCCTTCATTTGTGAAGGTCGTCGTCAAAATCGGTAATGTATTCGGGGTTTTCTTAGAGGTCCACGACAGGGACTATTGGCTCGAAAATTGGCTATGTTGAGCTGGTGTCGGAGAAGTCCATGAAGAGACTATAAGAGCAGAAGTCAGGGTTGTTGTGAGAGGGAATATCGAGAGGCGAAAGATCTGAAAGAAGGGAACGAAGGAATTCGAGGCTTGAAGATGTCCGGTTTAATCACCATTTGCCCAGGGCCATTGGAACGGTATTCCACAAGAGAGTGAAATTCGAAGGAGATTATTTGGGAGACGGTATGGGGCTTGGAAAGGTACATACTCTTCGGTGTTCCCCTGCGGATGAGCTCAGGCTGACAAGAGCTGATTTTCTAGACCGTCACCAGTCTCCTTCACGTCTATATTGAATGTTGTCTGCACAAAGCCTGGGCCTCGATTGACAGATTGCGAACAGAATGCAGCGCAACCGCTTACATATCTGCTATCACCACTTACAACTCGTCAACAAACGCGTGACGATATATTTCCGAGCCAAGACTAGCTGCCGCTTACTTGTCCTTGCGTCCAGCGGTCGCCGATATCGAATTTTGGATGCAAATTAGAACTTCGCTGCTCATTGTGCCATCTAATAACGTTTCAGACTGGGTAAATAGAATCATAAACTCTTCTGGTGAGGACTGTGAATCTTCAAAATTCGAACCATGAAAACCTGAGACTGGGCGGACGACTCCTTTCGATGATACTAGTCACGAATAAGTATCTAGATCTTAAAGTTCATGATTAATGGTGGCCCACGGCGTGCCAGGAGATTTTTGCCAATACAATACGTCGCAGAGAAGAGTCAAGCTCGAATTTACAATAAATATTAGCATATCAGTGATGTTATGAGCATTTTTGAATCGTTTGGACAATGTCCTTCGATTTGGCCAACAAAGCCGTATGGATGGTGTTTTCGCACCGCCAAGAGTGTCAAGTCCGGGCCATCTATATCTTGCTTTTAAAGAATACGTACTTAGGGTTTCGTCTTCAAACCACCTCGAATTAGACAAAGCCTTGAGAACGGTTTTGGATGTGATTCTCCGTTCGTTCCACCGGCCCAAGGTTCATCTCTATTATTCAACAAAGATAGAGTCTCTGATTCATTCGTACCTTCAAAAAACAAACCTTACGATGAATTTTCATGATCAAAGCATCACACTCGAGGCTCTCACCACAGATACCAAGAACTTATCGACGACGTCAATAACGAAACTCATAAAATCTGTTTTATACTCCTTAGTAATGTTTCAGAGTGACAGTGAGCCAGACGAAAGCCAGCAGGCGGCCAAGAGATGGAGCAACTCTTGCTCAGGCGTCAGAAATAAATCGACATGGGTATAAGAGACAAAATACAATTACAGTCTCGGATCAACGACGAAATTCTCGATTACGCCGAGCTCTAAAATTGTTGCCGTACCATTGGGGACGAAGAGACAATACCATAGCATTGTTCTCCGCAACAAACATCTGAGTTGACCGTCTCAAAGCAATTTATTGTATGTGGGGAAATCCGCGACATTATCTATTTTCCGAATTTCGCCTGAAGCAGAGTCACAGAGAGATATAGAACCGGCCTACGATGCTTTCATCAGAGATGAATTTACAGGCAATTCGTCTGGTTTGCCCCACATAATTGTTTCTCAGATTATCATCGAGACTGCGAACGGGTTCCACAAGTTCAGCGAACCTCTCAACCAACTAATGGGCGAAAGCTAGAATTCAGAGCCATGAATCGAATCAGAAATGGCCTAATGCTGGACTTATATACACTTGTTCTTTCTACACTTACTTGTGTGGCTAGCCTTACTGAACTACGTTTAAAGTGTAACGGCAATCGAAACACTGAGTACTACGGCCACAGATACTCCGACACCACTTGATAGCCACCCTCCATCGTGAGTTATCCAAGACGATGCTTCTATCCCTGGAAATTACGGGTTGACCAGGGTCATCTCAGAGAACATTGACATCAACTCACTAACGACTCAATCAATAAAAACATTGAAAAATGGATTCAACAACTGACACTGCTCTTTCTAACCCAGCTGAACCTGATATCACTCCTGCAAATGTCTGCACATGTTGATACATCAAATGAACTGCTTGAAGCAGAAAAGAAAAAGGATGAGTTTCTCATCAGAGCTGAAATGCGTTGTAGAGAACCAAACTGTCTTCGTAAAACTTTCAAGCCTTCAGAAGTTGCAGTCATATCAGTATAGCGCGATATAAATCTTCATTACAGTTGAACAGAGAAAATTCTCAATGAAATTATATGTACAACTTTGTATTATTCAATATTCAACTTTATTAATCTGTACAGAATTGAAAGCATGAATACATTTCTCGGAGCATGGCATTCTGCTACAAAGTCGTGCGAAGGAATTTCATCAAGACATGTATGCTTGCAAGTCTTGTCAGAGAAATGTAGACATTTTTTGAAGCTGCAGATCTATTGTGGCTAAGGCGCGACATACCGGGCATGGGCACAATCATAGCTTACGGCACCGGATTTGAAGATAGTTTTCAACCAGAATGTGTTACTATCAGGTTCTGCTATTCTCGTGGGACCAGGAGAACCCCTATATTGTGCTTTCTCAGGTGTCTAAGAGTTTCTCCTCAACAAGTCGGATATTGCACTGCTTTATCGAACAGTTTGGTGATTTATAAGATGTCAATTCGTTGCCGTTTGAGTGGGAAGAATCATTGCTAAAGGCTTTGTACGAGGGATAAATTGCAACAGATGTCTGATGTAGTCCGTAGGTCCTTTGAGGAATATAGAAGAAGATTGATTGGGTGGAAACTCGCTGAAACAACATCTCTTTGCTCCGATAGACATGTCATAGAACATACCGTGGCACAGCCGATCAGCAAGACTTGACTCATTGGACGATTCGAGCTCTGAAAAGTTCGTGGAATGATTCTTGCCACGGTAAAATATTGAAAGGGGGATTTCCAGTATGGCTTCCACTACGGCTCATATTCGACAATAGAAAGCTTGAAGCTTTCCTAAAGATATCATTAAGATTTTTTACTTTTTTATTGGAGACAGCGGTTCGCTGTTCTCGGTTTATTCGGTTCTTTTTCTATAAAAGAGCGAAGACTTGCAAGAGCTGTCAGAATGGCGCAGAAATGTTTAAAAGCTGTTAATCATCATCCTATTGTTCTACGAGAGACCGTGTCTCGAAACCTTGTTCAAGACTGAGTCTACAAGCCCGCTGTTCTCGGTTTATTCGGTTCTTCGTGTATAAGAAGAATGACGTTTCATCGCCGATTAAGATCGCTGATTAAGAACACTACTAAAGACATAAACTGATTATATGATTCAAAGACTGAAGAAAACCGTAACCTAGGTTCTCAAAATCAGTGTTAATCTGACAGATATCTATCAGTCGCGAGATTCCGCTTCAACGATGCACTTCGACCAAGACTACGTACCAATGCGGAAGACAGGGCAAGACTATGAGTGATAGAAGACATTTCACAAATGTTTGTGTGATGTTTTTTTATGCCTCGCTTGAAAACACGAGGAGAAAGAATGAAGTTTCAAGATAGTGATGAGTCCTGATGACTAGCTGATGCTAACTTTAAACATGCTGCCGACTAGGTTCGTTGGCTGCCCGAGCAAGTCTGTTACCAATGGAAAGCAACGCAGTTTTCAGCTATTGCTGACTCAGAACTTATTGGTTATTGCGATCGTATAATAGGTTAATTACTAATTAATTTGACTAACTAAATAATAGCTATTTACACAATTTAATATATGCGCTGGGAAAGTCAATGGGGAAGTCAACGGGGAAGTTAATGGGGAAGTTAATGGGTAAACTAATGAGGTAGGGAGTCATGAAGTGAGCCATGAAAGGAACCATGGAGGCTGTTCGATAGGGAGCCATGTAGGATGTTCGGTAGAGAGTCATGTAGAATGTTCGGTAGGAAGCCATGTAGAATGTTCGATAGGGAGTCATGTAGAATGTTCGATAGGGAGTCACGTAGGGTGTACGGTAGGGCTCATATTTGATGCTCGGTAGGGATCAAATTTGATCCTTGATTGCGAAGCAATTCGAAGCTTGGTAGGGAGCCATGTAGGGAGTCATGTAGAGAGTCATGTAGAAATCATAAAGACTGTTCGATAGAGTCATATTTGATGCTCGATAGAGAACAAATTTGATTCTTGAATGGTGAGTAGAATGGTGAGTAGAGTGGTGAATAGGGTGGTGAGTAGGGTGGTCAGTAGGATGGTCAGTAGGATGGTCAGTCGGAAGGTCGGTAGAAAGGTCAGTAGAAAGATCAGTAGATAGCTCAGTAGGAAGCTCAGTAGAAAGCTCAGTCGGTAGCTCAGTCGATAGCTCAGTAGAAAGCTCAGTAGAAAGCTCAGTTTGGTAGAGAGTTTGATAGAGCGTTTGGTAGAGAGGGCGTTTGGTAGGGAGTTTGGTAGGGCGTTTGATAGGGCGTTTGGTAGAAAGTTTGATAGAGTGTTTGATAGAGAGTTTGATAGGGCGTTTGGTAGGGAATTTGAGTGGGCGAGTAGGTAGCGAGTAGGTGAGCGAGTAGATGGTGAGCATGTAGGGTGGTGAGTAGGATGATGAGTAGGGTGGTGAGCATGTAGAATGGTGAGCATGTAGGGTGGCGAGTAGGATGATGAGTAGGGTGACGAGTAGAATGACGAGTAGGATGGCGAGTAGAATGACGAGTAGAATGGCGAGTAGAATGGCGAGTAGGGTGACGAGTAGGGTGGTCAGTAGGATGGTCAGTCGGAAGGTCGGTCGAAAGGTCAGTAGAAAGCTCGGTCGAAAGATCAGTAGAAAGCTCGGTCGAAAGGTCAGTAGAAAGGTCAGTAGGAAGATCAGTAGAAAGGTCAGTAGAAAGGTCAGTAGAAAGCTCGGTCAAAAGATCAGTAGGAAGGTCAGTAGAAAGCTCGATCGAAAGGTCAGTAGAAAGCTCAGTAGAAAGCTCAGCAGAAAGATCAGTAGAAAGGTCGATATCGAGTCATGAAGAGTGCGTTCTATTGAGTCAGTTAGCATTATTTCGTACGAAATAGAAAGTAGAAACTGTTCTACGAAGAAAGAAAGAAGTGAGAAGAAGTAAATACTCTGAATCTTCTGAATTTCCTAGCGTCGACCTTCGGCTGAGAGCGAAGATTACTAACCACAGGGGTAACAGTACTGTTCTCAAGCCATGTAGAAAGCATTGTTTGAAGCACTGTTTGACGTGTTTTATGCGTTCGATCGACGCGTTTGATAGAGCGTTTGGTAGGGAGTTTGGTAGAGCGTTTGGTAGAGAGTTTGGTAGAGAGTTTGATAGAGCGTTTGGTAGGGAATTTGGCAGGGCGTTTGATAGGGAATTTGGCAGGGAATTCGGTAGGGCGTTTGGTAGGGAATTTGGTAGGGCGAGTAGGTGAGCGAGTAGATGAACGAGTAGGTGAGCGAGTAGGTGAGCCGAACTTCATTGAAAATCGAACGGTTAACTGTAATAGGTTTGACTTCCGTGATCTCTAACTGTAACAGGTTTAGCTTCACGATAGCTTCCGTGACCTTGGAAAAAGAGCCAACCGTTTTACAAATAAAAGAATTAAGGTTAACGCAAGCTAGTGATGTGGCGTCAAAATCAGTGTTGAATCGAAACTCGAATCTCATGATCTCATCAGACTTTTTGCCAGCTAGATTTCTTCTAAACTTCAATTTATTTTTCAAGAGCCAGCATTCTTTTCAAGTTCAGATTCAATCTTCAATCGTTACACAGCTATTCTATCTTGCTTCACTATCAAAATGAAAAATAACATTGTCGCAGGCATGAATCTTACAGACGCAGTACTAGTGTTTTAGTTTTGCATGCTTCTTCTGCAGAAAGCCGGTCCGGAACCACTGCTGAGTGTCGCGAGAGATGCTCAATACTTCGAGTTGGAATAAGAGATGTTAGCATCATAGTCGAGTCGTCAGATGATGAGTCGCGAATCATTGAAGCAAATGACTTCTCTCATATGAAGGTGGTTGGCACTGACAACAGAATCAACAGTATGGGTAACAACATCATATTTGAAGTGAATTCGCAAGGTCGTTAGTATTTTCAGGTCTTGATGCATGACTCGACGCGCCCCGACGCCTTTAGACGTTTGCCGGCCGGGTATGATAACTTGGTTCCTCACGCTGATATAATCAATGATCTTCGAAATGCTGGACAGATAGAAGTCATGATGACATTGTCGACAAGAGACCAGATAATGTGATGGTTCATGCACAAGCAGAGAAACGTCCGATTTTTTCTCATTTAGTTTAGTTAACTCTTTGACTCAATCAACTTTTATTCTCTTCGTGACTCGATAATGCTTGAAAGCGTGTATTTCTTTACGTCGTGATTAGAAAGCTATGCTGTTTCTCAAATTATACTTGAAATAATATTTGTTAGGCAAGAGACGTCGTACTGACTCAAGAGTTACTGACACGTAACAGATCTTTCTCGTCGTCGTCGCTGTTTTATCACTGCTTCAGCAACAAGATCACAAGACTTGAATTCTAATGAGAAAGTCTGAAGTACATTTCTCAAACTCAGAGATCAATCTAAAGACAAGCAAGAAAAAGACGACGGCATAAAAACAAGAAATCAAGGGGAAAAAAGTCTCGCATTTCAAGTTCATCAGATACAAATTCAAAAGCTTTTATTTACATTATTTCAAATATTTCAACGTGTTTATTTCTACATAGAGTCGTTCGATGATGAGTCGCGAATCACGAAGGTAATTAATTTCTTCAATATGAAGATGATCGACATGAACAACAGAATCAACAATATGAGCAACAACATTAAGTGAGCTTGAAACAACGAACGACAGAAGATCGCTTGAATAAAGAATTACACACTCAGATTTTTTCTTTGAGTCTGCTTTGATGATGAATCTTTCAGCCGATTTATCGCAATGAAACGATCTTTGACTTGCAAACAAAATTCGAATTTCGAGATACTGTCAAGAGTCAGGTCGAGAATAAAAAGCAACTCGAGTACAGAAGATAGAGAACTCTGATCGATCTATCTTTCACGAAACGAAAGAGAGCTACTAGGCGTGTCTTAGATTTTATGAAATCTATGAAGTCAGAAAAGATCGCGCTCAGAGTACTGAGTTATCAAAGAATGAGCAGAACATAGTAGAGCCGATATTTTACGAATGCAGTGACTCACAAAAATATCTATGTCAGATCTGTTAATATGAATCGTACATTTGCAAGAAAGAACGATGCGTTCTTTGTAATCAATGTCTGAAATGTTGTGATACATATCTACATTAAAGTAGATTATTGCAACGACGTGCACATCAGATCTGAAAAGCAGATGAAAGAATCTTTCAAACATCTGACTACATGATATCAAATCAAGTTCTCTAAGAAGTCTTTACACTCAAAAACCTCAACAGAAGTGAGCTGTTGATTACACACATTTTTGAAAACTTAATTTCTAAAATATTCAACAATTTTAAGAAATCATACAATCATCATTATTCTTAAGAAAATAATACTAATTCTACAAGATGAATTCTGAAGATCTTACTGTTGATCTTCAGATGATCAATGACATTGTATGTTCTTTAACTTTATTCACATACATATTTAGTCTTACTGACATTCGTTCATTAGAAACTGACAGATGTCTCTGTCATCACAACTTCAAATGCTGTTAACGAGATTGTTTTTAACAAATCTACTATCACGTCAGCTTTTAAATTCTCTGAACGTTCTGCAAAGAAAAGAGATGAGAAGAAAGTCTTCATGATTTCTCGTCAGAAAGATGAACAATTCAAGAAGAAGAAAGAAAATAAAATGTTGTTAGACAAAAATGATTCTGAAGAAAAAAATATGATCGCGATCTTTAAATTCATCTCAAGCAAGAAATGCATAAAGACAATCATGATTCAAAATGAAGTGACTTTAAGCAATCTTTTTTCTTTCTTCTCAGACAGTTCAATCAAAAAGAGAAAAAGAATCATTAAGAATTTAATTCATCTTTGTCATGATATCAGATCATTAACTTAATTTAGAACATAGATTGTTGATATTTTAGATAATCTTGATTCATTGAATCTGTTTTGCAGTTCAATGAATCAAGTCATCAATTTAGTCATCATCATTTTAATTTAATCTCAGCAATTCTGTTTTAATCATTTCAATCATGTGCACAAACTTCTGCAATCTTAAGTCAATAGAACTATTGTTTAGTCTTGATTCTACTCAATTCATGTATATAGAAGTTGAATTTTCATTCTTTTCTCTCACTTTTTATCTTTTATCTTGTACATTATTTGATGTATTGTCTTGTATCTAGATTCTATCAAAGTAATAATAATATCAGTCTTTTATATTGATAATATCTTTAGTTTAACTCAGTCTCTGACATTACAAAAGATTTACACTTTCTGCAACATTTTCATACATTGAAATCTCATCTAGTTATTCTTTCACTCAAATGAAGTCATCTCACAATTTCTCAATCGACGATGAGCGTGTTGTTGAACAGTTTATTCAAAGTATAATCGAAAATTCAGTTGAGATCTTTCGCGTAATGCGTAAGCTTCAAAATCAAGTTCGACAACATAATGTTATCATTTCATTCTCATTCATCATTTTCAGTTCTTCAATTTATATAAAATTGAATTCTCAGTTTCTTGTGATAATAACTCGAATCATTGCACAAATCTTGAACAATCAATCTTTTCTTGTCATTCACTTCTCTGCAAACTTTGTCATTGTCTTTATCACTTTTAAATTTGAGAAGCTTCTTGACATATTTAAGTATGAAAAGAACAAAGATTGATTGAATGCATGAGAGCAGAGTCTGATACAGCGCATGAACATGAATGATGATCATTACTTCTTTCATCGAGTCAAGATCATTTATGTCAAGTCATGATTCATCATAGATAAGAAGATTCATAATCTAATGAGTTAATATCAAATCAATGATCTTTGTATCATTTTTATCTTTGCAGATTGACAACATAAGTTGCATCATTACTGCAACAATTCTTTCAAGACAGAAGATGTTCATTTATATCTTCATGAAACTCTGAAGTAAAACATGAATAGCTTTGTTGATTATTACAATCTTTTCTATCAAAAGAAAGAACATTCTTTGATGAAAGATTTCTTGTTGATTGACTGTCTGAAGTGCAATGTCAATTATTTTACTCAAGTCGTTATTTTCTTCTGATGAAATCTCAATAAAACTTGATCATTCATCTTTCATCAATGAATTCAAGCATTCTCTGACATCAATGAAGAGCTTCAGCAGCTTAAGCATCATCAATCTCACTTCATCTTCATCATCATTTTGTTCATCAAAGTCAAGAGCATCTTTGCATTGACTAGTAATTCTTTGAATTCAAAGATCATCATTTCTGTGACTATTGTTTCAACAGTATCTTCATCTTTCTCTCTTTCATTTCTCAATGAGTCAATGAATTTAAGCTTTGTCATTATCATCATTCAAGATAAGACTCTGATCATTTCTGAAATCAAGAAAATCTGCAACAAGTGAAAGCTGTGCTACTACTGCAAATCGCAACATTCAAGCAAAATTGCTAAAGAATGCTCAAATAAGAAGCTCTTCACTTTGTGTATCATGAATATCTACAACAGTGACATCATCAGTATAAATGAAGAAGTCTCGCTGCTTGCAGAAAAAGTTTAGTCTCTGAACTAAGTCACGCTCAGAAATTTATATATATATCATCTTGTCTATTAATTTCAATCTTTTTACTCTCACTTCAATCATATAGAAAGTTTTCTGCTAAATCTGTCTTGAAACTCTTTGAATTCAATTTGACATTTAAAGATAATCACATGATAGTATTTTGTATTTTACGTCAAGCTCAATCTAGAATTTTCGCTCTCGCTCTGATTGATAGTAAAGTCTTTGCTTATGTCTTTATGAATAAATTCTTCACGCAACAACATCATTTTTTCTTGCATCAATTAATTCATTCTTGCAGACTTCAAGAATTTGATGATCAAGTTACTTTAATCAATAATATTACTCATATCATCGAAATCACAATGATTCTTGATAAACACATTGAAAGACTATTCTTTTATGTTATTGAATTAAGTCAATATTTCATCATCATGAGTTTATTATGACTTCATCATCACGTCATTGATGTCAATTTTGAGCACAATATTCTCATCTTGTCTTTCTTCTTTTATCTTAATCATTGTTGCTCATCTCTCATCAAGATCTATGATTTTAATCAACAAGAAGAAAATTTCTTGTTTGAAGTTAACAAAGTAACTTTCTTTCAGTCTCATTCTCAATTCACTCACAAGAAGCAACTCAGTTCATGAATCACTCATAAGAAGCAATTCAGTCTACAAATCATTCACAAGAAGTAATTCAGTTTACAGATTGCTCACAAGAAGCAATTCAGCACTCAGTTCGCTTGCAAGAAGCAATCTAGTTTCTCATTCGCTCAAAAGAAGCAACTCAGTTTTCAGTTTACTTGCAAGAAGCAATCTAGTTTCTCATTCACTCAAAAGAAGCAATTCAGTTTTCAGTTCACTCACAAGAAGTAATTCAGTTCTCAATTCACTTACAAGAAGCAATTCAGTTTTTCATCTGCTCACAAGAAGTAATATAACTTCTCGTTTGCTTATGAAAAGTCAATTAATACTCAGCTCATTTACAAGAAATAAATCTTGTTCAATCTTGTCTCTCATCTGAAACAAGAAGCTTTTAGTCGTATTCTTCAAGTCATTCAAAAAGAATACTCATCAAAAATTAAGTGTTGAAATTCTTTTCTTTCTAGAACTTCTATTGTCTTTCAAGCAGATCAATTCAATCAATCTTTTATATAACTTGATATAATTAAGTTGAAAGTTTGAAGCTTTGATCATGCTACTCATGTCAAAAACATTGAAGTGTTTAGCATCATTTTAAAGAAAATCGATGTCTTCTTGAATCTTGAATCAATCTCGTCTTCTAGTTTAAATTCTGACGAGTCAAAATCACGTCACACGACTTTGATTATCTGTTCAAAGAACAGTTCAACTCTTGCTCAGTTTTCATCTCATTCTCAAGACAGTATGTATGATAAGAATCATCGTTTGAATCTTCATCAAATGAAAAAGAAATTTCATTTGACTGCATTCACGACACAAGAAGATCTTGAAGTTTATCAACAAAGTAAGAATGTCGATTCAGTCACAATTCTATTGCTCAGATATTTCAAGTTTTTAAACGTCTTCTTCAAGAAGAACGTTGATATCTTATCTTTGCATTAAGCTCATGATCATATCATACATCTTAAAGAAGATGCTCAACTCTCAGTCTTCGCTTTGTATGACATAAGTTGTGATGAAATTCTAGAACTTCGTCGTTATCTGAATGAAAATCTGAGCAAAGATGTCAAAATTGTGTCTAAATGATACAATCAATGAAGATCAGAATTGATAGTGCTTGATCTTTAAAAATAGTTATAACTGAATATTAAGAATACAGAAGAAGATTGATACAAAAGCTTTTATTTATGTAATGTTCAGAGACTGCGTTAAACTTGAAAGAAATGTGTTTGTGACATGAAAAGAATGTGATGTAAATGAACAAGATGTTGATGAAAGAAAAGAATGTTGAGACAGAAAAAAGAGATTGAGTCATATTTGAGTCATATCTGAATCATATCTGAGTCAAACCTGACTAGCTCGCTGATTAGTTCTGTTCAGTCTTATCAGTCTTGATACGCTCGTAACATTATTTCTCTCTTCAAAAATTCATGTTTGCATGAATGTAATTCATTTGCTCGCTTTTGTTGATAGTTATTTCGATATTTAGCGCGGTTTGTTTGAATATAGCTTATGAAATTCATTCAAAACTTTCTCTGAGTCATCGAATTTTTCTTTATTGACATAGTATCATTCGTTGTTTCTATCTAGATCTGTTCATTTGACTTTGTACTGTATTTGACCTCAATAGCGTCTGAAGTTCAATATATTATTTATTTCTTAATGTTCATCATCTTCAATAATGATTGATCTGAGTGATTCTGAATGCTGTTCTGATAGAGAATCTTCTGAATATGATCGCAGTAACTTTGAGCTGAACATTGAATGCAAATGCTTCATGCTGACTAATAGATGAAGATGATAGAAGATACTCACTTTGACAGTGATTTGATAGAGATTTAGCTTTTTGTCTTTCAAATCTTTGCAGAGTCTCGTTGTCTTGACGTTTCTGAAAGATAGTCAAACTCAGTCATTTACTTCATAGATGACGTTTCATTTATGTTTATTGATCTGAACTTTGATGATCAGCTTCGTCTTTTTCAATTATTGATGATTGAAGTTCAGTAACTCTTTCATTTGAATGACAATATCATCTGCTTTTCTAGCTTCAAGTCGTTCATGAGTTGTTTCATAGTCAGTCATATCTGAATTGAAACTCATTCGAGAGTGAAATTCTTTATTGAAGTAGAAGAGAATCATTGAAGTGATCAAGAAGATATTGAAATTGTCGCTGAATTTCATCATAGATATTCATTTGACTCAGTCGTTCTGCATGTAATTGCAGTAGATTCTAAGTTCGCGTTCAACGTCTTGATTGATCGTTGATTTCAGAATGATAGACTGTGAATAAACTAGCTGTGATTCTCAGTCGCTTGCAAAGACTTTTTCACATAGTTGATATGAATTGAGAGTCTCTGTTCAAAACAATAGAACTGAATAAATCATGCAGTTGATAGATGTTTCATAGCATAATTCAAATCGTTTTTTCAACTGAGATGTCATCGTCTTTTCAATGACAGAGAACATAGTGACGTTCTTTGATGAGATAACATATGATTATGCAAATGATGTTATAACTTTCTGACAGAGATAGTTCAGTGATGAAGTTCATAGTTATATCTTTTCAGCATTTCTATGAAATCGAGAGAGAATGATGAAGTTCATTGATGTTATTTCTAGAGACTTTGCTTCGTTGATAAGCATGACAGTTTCAAATGTATCATTGAATAGTAGCTTAATGATCTGATCAATAGTAGAAACGCTGAACTAGATCAATGATTCATCTATTGTCAAAGTGAGAGATTGAAGATTGATCATGCACTTCTTGTAGTAATTTCGTGTGCATGTTCTCAGAGATTCACAGTAAATCTTTTCTAAATAGAACGTCGTCAATGATTTTGCAGTTCTTCAGTTTAGTGATATGAAATTTGAGCTTGTTTTCATTCATAGCTTGTTTATATTTGCTGCAGAACTCATCTGTTTGATTGATCATTCATACTCGTTGATAGAGATTTGCTTTCAATTCAATAAATAGAACATCAATTCTATCGAGAATCAGAATAGTCTGAAAACAATCTTCAAGACGCTGAGCTGATTCAGAGACGTTCGCTAGAAACATTCTGATTAAAGCATTGACTTTAGTGTTCATTTTGCCTGATTTAAAGATGATTTAAAAGTTGAACTTCAATAGAATGTTCAGATAGTTGACTTGTCATCGACTCAACTGTTTGTTTTTCATGAAGATCTTCAAAGTCTGATGATTGATGAACATCTGAATGAATAGTTCAGTGCATTTCAGCTTAAGTCATCAGTGTTTGAAGCATCGAATAATGACTAGCAATTTCTTGTCATAGATGTGATAATTGATTTCAGCGAAGATCATGCTTTTGCTGTAGAAGATCATCGAATGAAGAACTTTCTCATCATCATACTGAGATAGTATTTCATCTTTTGTATAGTTTGAAGCATCGATCTTCAGAATAGCTTGTCATTTAAGATCGAAGTGACGAAGTATTGAGATTGAGCTGACTTGTTTCTTTAGATTGTCAAAGACTTGAACACAGATCTCATTTCAAACAAAAGATGTGTTCTTTCTAGTTAACTGAGTGAATGATTTGACTAGCTTCGAGAAGTTCTTAATGAAACGATAATAGAAGTTAACAAATTTCACGAAGCTCTGAATTTCTTTTAGATTGATTGAAGTGATTTAGCTGACTATGACTGTTACTTTACTAGAATTCATACGAAGATTTAGTTCTGATACAATGACTTCTAGAAAGACAGTCTCTTCTACATTGAATTTGCACTTTCGAATATTCATCTGCAGTTCAGCTTCACGTAGTCAACTCAATACTAGTTTGACGTGATCTTTATGTTTCTTTCTCATTTTGCTATAGATGAGAATGTCATCTAGATAGACTTGACAAAAGTCGTTCAGAAAGTTTCATAGAACGTCATTCATATATTGCTGAAAGAAGATTGATTCATTAGTCAGTTTGAATGATAACATCTTGTATTTATATGCTTCTAAAGCAGTGATAAATGTGATGTAATTCTTGCTATCGAGATGCATTTGAAGTTTGTTGAACGCTGATATAATGTTCAATCTAGTCAGATGCTTGCAATTCACTATTTTATCAATGATCTCGTTTATCAGCGATAGAGAGTATCTATTTCTTTTGAAAATGACATTTAGCTTTCAATAGTTTACGCAGAATTGAAGATCTTCATTTGCTTTGAGAGCGAATAGAACGAAGAAGAAATAGAAAATCTGACTAGAAGTGATGAATCTCTTCAACAGATTCTCGTTTAAGTACTTCTTTACTTTCAGAAGTTTGACAGAGAACATTCAATAGACTCGACAGCGAGAAGACGTTGAATTACTGATGAGCTCGATTTTATGATCGTAGAAGCGATGAGAAGATAGTTTATTTGATTGAGCTTGATCAAAAACATCTAGAAACTCATGATATTTCAATGACAGCTTCGCTTTAATATCTTTCAAATTCTGAGTTGTTTCATTGATTGAAGAAACGTTTAAAGCGTTCAAATTGCACTGAGTATTGTACGTGATTTTTCTATTGATGTTTATTATGAATAGAGCAAAGACTTTGATCTTGTTCTTCTTTGAATGATTCAACAATGTTTTGAACGAAGCTGCGTTTATGCTTTGAATTGAGAATGACTCTTCTCGAACGAGTTGTTTGAGCATCATAGAAGTCTTAGTCCGAGTGATTAAAGAAAACAAAGTTGATCGCGATCAATTTGAGTGCTTTGAATTGAGAGAGATCGAAAAAACTGAAATAGAAGTATTCAATTGATTCGAAAAAACAATGACGTCGTTTCGCATATTCAATAATATTTCGTTTTTGTTCATTCAAAACTTACTCAATATGACTTCATGATGATCAATATCAGCTATCAGCATTGATATAGTCAATTTCTTATGACTTTCGATGATGAGATTGAGTAGAATTTTATGAGTGATGATCTTCTTAGATATTTTTTCATCATAATTTCTTATTAGCTTCTCTTTTGTCAGTGATATAGATTGAATTTTCAGTTTCTCGCATACTTTATCAACTAGATTAGAATGTATAATCGTGTAAATGACTGAATCACTGTCTATTAGAAAACGAAGATTGAAAGATTGATTCTGAGAGATGAGATGAGTGTCAATTAGAAACAACTTTTCAAAGTAATTTTCTTTCGATAGAATTTCATCTAGTTTGCACAAAGATATAATCTCTATCTCTTCAATGACTTTTGAAAAGATGATTAGTTTTTTGAATTGAAATTCGAATCGAAATCAAAGCGATCATATTCATTGTTCACTGCATTAATTCTAGTAGATCGATTGAGACACTCTTTAAAGCTATGATCTGATTTATGATATATGAAACAGCTTTCAACTAGAATATCTGCTTCTTTGACGCTAGTTAAAATCGCGTCGCGCGACTTTAGCTGATCAGACTTCAAGTGATCGACTGACTAAGTGACAACAATCGCTTTATGAAAGATAGTCTTAGAAAGATCATTAACGCGTTTGATCTTGTTCTTAATCTCTCGAATGACTCGCTGATCATTATTCAAATGAATCAGATAGAAATGAATTTCTTTTAGAGAATCAGATTGAACTAGTTGATCTATTCAAATGAATTGAAGACGAAGATGTATTTTATCTTTCAGATCAGTGATCAGTTACTTCTCATGATAGTTTAGATAGAAAGATGAATGTTGAAACTGAGTATAGAATTCATTGAATTTCTTGAATTCATTGAATTTCTTGAATTCATTGAATTTCTTGAATTCTTGAATCAAGTTGTAGTATTTTCTACAAAAGTTGACTTTCTTATTCAAATCATCAAATAACTGAGCTAGCTCTTTCAAAAGATCATTGACGATTTTATAGAAATTGACACAGTCACGTTCACGTCTAGCTTGAGTGATCTCAGCTGCGTCATCAAATAATCTAGAATGTATATAGCTCAATTTGACTCGTTCATTAGAAAAGAGATCAACATTGATCTCTAGTTTATTCTGAATTTTTTCGTATCAGTTCTTTCAAGTAAAGTTCTTTTCATCAGTAAACAGCGAAGAATCAGATATTTTTTGAGATTTAGAACGCTCAGAGTAGATGAAATCAGAAAAAGTGATTTCTTTAGCTTGAAGTCTAGTTTTCAACTCTTTGATTTCGTCTTCTTGTTGTTTATTTAACTCGTAGAGTTGATCTGTTTCTTCATCAAGAGCTAGACTTCAAGTCTTTCAGATTTCGTAGAACATGAGAAGTATTATCATTTCAGCGAATGATTCGTCATCTTCATGAATGAATGATGCAGCACTTGATGATTTCGTTCGTGATTTCAATGAATCAGCATCAGAGATTTAAGAGAAACGATTTCGAAATTCTTCGAAACACTCTTCAGTAGACGAATGACTAAACATGATGAGATTTGTTTGAAAGAGAATTGAACAAATGACGATGCTTGACGATTGAAGAAGAAAGATGTATAGAATGATGTTTAATCTTCAACAAAAAAGATGAGATTTGTTTGTTGATTGATTTGATTGATTCTCTAGCAAACAACGAAGATTCTTTATCATTGAATCTATCGATCGATTTGATTCTTGAGCAATTCACGAAGATTCTTTATCGTGATTCTCGTAATCGAGTGAACTTTGCGTACTTAATGAGTGATAAGTAGTTTAGCAATTCAAACAGTCTCGTCGTTGATTCTATTCAACTCTTTAGTGTTATTCTATCTTTTGATTATTGTTGATCATCAAATAAACAAATTTCTTTAAACTCGTTCTGTTTAAATGAGTATGTTGAATGAGTAATGAGATTAGTATTGTGTGATTAACAAATTCTTAATATAATGTCAGAATCATGTCTAAATGATACAATCAATGAAGATCAGAATTGATAGTGCTTGATCTTTAAAGATAACTATAACTGAATATTAAGAATACAGAAGAAGATTGATACAAAAGCTTTTATTTATGTAATGTTCAGAAACTGCGTTAAACTTGAAAGAAATGTGTTTGTGACAAGAAAAGAATGTGATGTAGATGAACAAGATGTTGATGAAAGAAAAGAGTGTTGAGAAAGAAAAAAGAGATTGAGTCATATCTGAGTCATATCTGAGTCATATCTGAGTTAAATCTGAGTAGCTCGCTGATTAGTTCTGTTCAGTCTTATCAGTCTTGATACGCTTGTAACAAAAGATTTCATTCAAGTCAATCACTTTCAGATGATCATTTTTGTTCTCTTCATCAAGAAACTTGAAGAAGAACTTCACTTTTGCGTGAATTATTGAGATCTGAACATTATTACAGTCAAGAATCAATATTCTCTGTCTCTGATCTCAGAAACGCTGAATCGTTTAAATCAAGCTAAAATCTTTATCAAGCTGAATATCATTTCTGCATTCAATCGAGTTTGAATCAAAGAAGAAAATGAAGCTTTCATCATTTTTCACACTTAATTTGAATTATTCAAGTATCTAATCATGCTCTTTGATTTATGTAATGAGTTTGTTTTGTTTCAAAAGTACATCAACAATACTTTTCATGAACATTTAAATAAGTTCTGTACAGCTTATCTGAATGACATTTTGATCTATTTCAACAATGAATTCAAGCATGAAATTTATGTCAAGCTCATTCTGCAAAAGCTGCAAGAAGCAGATCTTCAAATGAATATAATCAAATGCAAGTTTCACGTCACTCAAGTCTTGTATTTAGAATTAATAATCATCATCAAAGAAATTAAGATGAACTTTTTTAAGATAAACATCATTGTCAATTAATTCATCTTGATCAACATTAAAGACATTCAAAGTTTTCTAGATTTTGCAAACTTCTATAGAAGATTCATTTATAACTATAGTAGAATAGCTATCTCGCTCATTCATTTCATCAGAAAAGATGTACTCTTTGTTTGATTTCAGAAATGTCAAATTGCATTCAACATTCTTAAAAAAGTCTTCACTTTTGAAATTATTCTTTGTCACTATAATTCAGATCACAAGATTGTGATAGAAATTGATGTTTCAAACTATGTGTTCAAAGACATTCTCTTTCAATATGATGAGAATGAGATTCTTTATTCAGTTGCTTACTTTTCAAAGAAGCATAATTCAACTGAGTGTAACTACGAGATCTATGATAAAAAATTCATGATCATTGTTTACGCTTTCGAGAAATAATGATCAGAGCTTGAAGACTCTATCTATTCTGTCGAGATGATCACAAATCACAAAAATCTTGAATATTTCATGTTAACTAAGCAGTTGAGTCATCATCAAGCTCGTTGAAGTGAGTTTCTGTTTAAATTCAACTATCACATCGCTTATTATCTTGACAAGATCAATGATAAGTCGAATGCTTTGACACGTCACTCAGAAGATCTTTCTAAAAAGAGAAATACATTCGATTCTTGACATCAATATCAACATCAGACAATTCTGAAAACTCATGTTTTAAATCTTGATATTGTTGAGAATCTCGCTCTCGACATCTTCAACATCAAAGTCATGAAGTTTCAGTCATAAATCATTGCTTTAGATTCAGTTCAGCTACATCTGTTCTCAGTTATTTCAACATTCTTGCAAATTTTAGTTTTCATGAATTTAGAAATCGAAGAATTCAACGTTGAAAACATCAAGTCTCAGCTAAATCAAGACATTCTGAATCTTGATGAAGATTTTACTGATACTCTTACTCAGACATTGTGAAAGCAAGTTGAAATCAATGATAAATTTGCAATTCAGATAATTGAAGTGCTTCACAATGAAGCACGACATCACAACAAGATCTCTTTAGTTGAGTGTAAGAAACATGAGAATTATCTGTACTTTCAAGAAAGAAAGTACATGCTCAACTCAGATAAACTACATCTTCATATCATTCAGCTCATTCATGATAATGTTGTTGATTATCACTCAGAAAGAGCAAAAAGCTATGAACTGATCAGTCAAGTTTATTGATGATCAAACATTTATAAATATGTTCAATGCTTCGTACAAAACTGTCATATGTGCACATGTTTCAAGCTCTTTAAACAATGAACTCAAGAATGATTGTGTTTTCTTTCAGTTCTTGAACATCGTTGATGTGATATCTTCATGAACTATGTAGACTCTTTATCGCTCAGTATCTTCATGAGTATCACATATAAATATGTTCTAATCTTCATTGATCATTTTATTAAAATGAAACATTTAGTTTTCATCACTTTTATGAAAGTTGAAAAAGTTATTAACTGCTTTTATGTTCATGTTTGAAAACATTATGATTTACTCAAGTTCTTCATGTCTGATCGAGATACACAATTCATCTTTGATGTCTGAAAGCATATGTGTAAAATGCTGAAGATAGATGTTAAATTATCAACAACATATCACTTTAAAATCAATGATCAAATCAAGAGAATCAATGCTGTCATGAAGCATTATCTTTAAGTCTTCGTCAACTACATGCAGAATGACTGAGTTAAATGACTTTCTGAAGTTGAATTCATCATCAATAATGCATCATCATTAATCACTTTAGCATCATTCTTCTTGATCAATTTGAGTCAGAATTCACATTTAAACTTCAAGTCTTCTGAATCTCTGCTTAAGAATCTTATGTTTCAAGCTCAAAATAAGTTAATCAATGTTAAAGAATTCATCAAGAAGATGAAGAAACTAACTGAGCATCTACATGATGAGATGCTTATAACTCAGATCATTTATGAATTCAATGTCAATTTCTTTCGTCGTTCTTGTTTTAAATACTTCATCGAAGATGAAGTCTGACTGAATGTTTGCAATCTCAGCATTACTCATCTTGTTGTCAAGTTAAATGATCATAACGTTGACTTCTTCAAGATCAAGCATGTCTTCAAGAATATTTCTCTGATCATTAAGTTAAATCTTTCAACATTCATGAAGATTCATTCAATCTTTTATGTCATTCTTTTGAATCATATCGCAAGTGATCTTCTTTCAAGTCAACATCAGAAACTTTAAGAACTCATTATTATCAAGAATGATGAAAGATTCTGATATGTAAACAGCATATTAAACTTCAAGCATGATAAATATTATAATTCATCTTTGCTCAAGTATTACATTGATTGAGAAGATTACTTTTCTACTTGAAAGTCTTTTCATCTTCTGAATAATTGTGAGCAAGTGCTCAATGAATATCATCTCGTCAACTCTGTCGTCGAAAAATCACATGTACTATCGTGTGTAATATCTTAATGTCAATGTCAAGAACTTTAAATTCAATCTTCATCATTTCAATTCAATCTTAATCTGACTCAGATTTTGTTTAAATTTAACTTAAACATCTTGTTTAAATCTGATTCAGATGTGACTCAGATGTATTTTAGTTTCATCTGTACATCATCATATTAAACTGCATTTTGTCTTTTTTTTACTTAGATCTGACTCAGATCTTGTCTAAATCTGACTCAGACATCTTGTTTAAATCTGATTCAGATGTGATTCAGATGTGTTTTAATTCTTTGTGCATCATTATGTTAAAATGCATCTTATTTCATTTCATTCTTCAGACATCTTACTCAGATTTGACTCAGATGTGACTCAGATCTATTTTAGTCTCATTTGTGCTTCATCATATTAAAATGCATTCACATCAATTCTTGTCTTGTTTCAATTTTCATCTTCAATTCTTTCTCATTTCATCTTGTTTCTTTTCATTGTTTTGCAGAAGCTCAGTTTTGAAGAGAGAAGTTACTGTCATGATGTCAGATCATCAACTCAATTTAAAACATAAATCATTGATATTTTAAATAATTTCAATTCATTGAATCTGTTTTGCAGTTCAATGAATCAAGTCATTAATTTAGTCATCATCATCTTAATTTAGTCTCAGCAATTCTGTTTTGATCATCTCAGTCATGTGTGCAAACTTCTGCAATCTTAAATCAATAAAACTATTGTTTAATCTTGATTCTGCTCAATTCATGTATATAAAAGTTGAATTCTCATTCTTTTCTTTCACTCTTTGTCTTTCATCTTGTACATTATCTGATGTATTGTCTTGTATTTAAATTCTATCAAAGTAATAATAATATCAATCTTTTATATTGATAGTATCTTTAGTTTAGCTCAGTCTCTGACAATCTTTCAACTCAAAGCTACAAGAAATATAATACAGATGATATACATTGTACAATCTGAATAATTCACAAGACATTGCTTCTGTTGAGAAAGTCTTCATGTCATTCACTAAATATGATAATTATCATCTTTTCATCAATGATGCTCTTGACAACACTGAGGAAATTTTCATCACAGAAGTTCACATTGATGATTTCATTATTTTGTGTATTGTTCACATGATCGCTTTTTCTACAAAAAGCATGTATATCTCTATTTCACATTGACTGTTTTGAATTTTAGAATTTTCAAAATTGAGACTTCACTCTTTGCAAATTTTGCATTGCAATCAATCAATTCGCTGAAGAAGTTTAATCATCATCTCACAGATCTTTAACTTCTTTCATTTGATATGTAATATGAGATTATACAAAGACGATTTCTTCATGTAAATCTGACGTGTTGCAGAATCAATTTTAGCGTGATTTCAGCGCATTTCAGCGCGATTTCAGAGCTTTATGTTTCTTCTTTCAAAGTCTCTTTCAAAGCAGCTGTTGTCAAAGCAACAGCTGTCATCGATGACTCAGTCATGACGATAGCAGAGATCAGACTTACGACTTTAAGAAATCAGATTGAATGAACCTGAATATATTGACTGATTTGAGTAAGAGACTTCGTGATGAGATCAAGATGTACTTGTATCAGATGCAATGCAGATTGAATACTCAGCGAAGATCTCAGCAGTCTGCATGCAATCTTGATACTTTCATTAATGCAGCATTAGAAGATGAGAAGCTTGAGAAGTTTGACTTTTTTGAACAGTAGTATATTTGATGATCATGAATTATAGAGTAAATAGTTTATTAAGTATACATTGACTCGAAAGTATCTGTCATATCAGTCAAAATAGTAGACATACGAAGTATTGACAAGAAAACAAATCAATTCGTATCTATATTTACTGTTATGCTTGCATGCCTGAAGTGATTGACTGCAAAATGATTCTTGCTACAAGCTTTCATCGTCATGTGCAAATAGACTTCAAAACTCATGTCTTTCGTCAGCTTGTAATGTCTTTTGAGTCAGATCTTAAGCATTGAAAAGAACTCTTCAATGAGATTGAAGTCAGAAAAGTAGAACGACAAGTATAGTAAGATCACATCAACATGATGACATAAATCTTTGACTTTCTACTGATAGTTAGCAGAGCTCAGCTTGACGTTGACGTCACTCATCTGAGTGTGATGCACAGAAGCGTTGTCGAGAATCAACATCGATTTAGACTCTGAAAAGCGACTGCATCTTGAGAGTATCTCGTTCGTCAGAAATCATTCAAAGTGAGCTTCAGAAATATTTCTCTGATGTATATGTCTGATCAGAATGTCGTCAGAGCAATAGATTAATAGAATGCTTCATCTTTCGCTTCGTTTGACTGGTCAAATTATACGTGATGATATGTCGTAGAGAGTTCAGTCACGTTTACGATGCATTGTATGTTCGTTGACTGCACTCTCATTCAGAAACACAAGCATTTCGTGAGTGAACTGACTGACGTCTAGAAAGTATAGATTTCGACACTTTTGCGAGCGCTTCAAAGCTTCTCGTTTAAGACATTTTCGATTGATTTTCATGATCTTTAGAGCGTTGAATAGAGTGAAAAGAGCGACGATGATGTCTCAGTCGTCGAAGAGATAGTATAGCATCTCATTCTGATATGATCATGGCTGATCTTCTAGAAAATGTCGAAGATCAATTCTGACAGCAGAATGAATCAAGAGCATCTGTCTCATAGCACTCATTTTAGAAGATGAGTGCTGATCGTATGTTTTTAATCTATCTCTGATCTTTCTGACAGTTCTATCAGTGATTTCTTCGACGTCGACAATGATCTTAGACGACAGTCTCTGCTGTAGATGCATCGCTATTCGATTCTTCTGAATGAAGACAAGAGAGAGAGACATAGAGCTCTGAAATCGCGCTGAAATTGATTCTGCAACACGTCAGATATACACGTCTTTGTATAATCTCATATTATATATCAAATGAAAGAAGTTAAAGATCTGTGAGATGATGATTAAACTTCTTCAGCGAATTGATTGATTGCAGTGCAAAATTTGCAGAGAATGAACTCTCAATTTTGAAAATTCTAAAATTCAAAACAGTCAATGTGAAATAGAGGTAATACCTCTTAGTAACTTTTTTGCTTCGCTTTTTTGGTTTTTTATTATGTAAGCTAGACATGAATTATGATAGAAAGTTGTCTCAGTTCTCAGACGTGCCAACGTCGCTAAGCCTCTTCGAATTAGCGCCCTCGCTAAGTTTCTTCGAGTTAGCGCTCTGCTGACTTCGCAGCATACGAGCGACACGTCTGAGTGCAAACCTCTGTAAGATAGATTGATTGACGTTAATTTGATGACAGCTCGCACAACTTGTCTCGTTAACTTTTGCAAGTCACAACATTCTTGTTTGTGACGTGATCATCAATGCACAACATGTAAATTATAATGTATGTGAACTTGCGATTGTACTTTCACATATGCTCTATCTGATGCGTCTAATTTAAGTATCAATAAAGTTCTGCAAGATCAATAAATTGCGCAGTCGAATCATTGAATTGACTGCGAGTGATAATTTGAGTAGTCGAGCAGCGCGATCAAGAATATGCTTGCTTCTGTTTTTTGTTCTTGTCGCTTGATATCTCATGATTATATCGTCGACTGAACTTGATTGAGCTTGCATCGTGTTGAAAGATGAAGATTTGATGATCAAGAAAGCGCGCTAAGTCGTTTCGATAGAGTGTTTGATAGAGAGTTCGATAGGAAATTTGATAGAGCGTTTGATAGAACGTTTGATAGAAAGCTCAATAGAAAGCTCGATAGAAAATTTGGTAGAAAGTTTAATAGAGCATTTGATCGAGAGTTTGATCGAAAGTTTGGTAGAGAATTCAATAGAGAATTCGATAGAGCGTTTGATAAAGCGTTTGATAGAGCGTTTAATAGAGTGTTTGATAGGAAATTTGATAGAGCGTTTGATATCAAGTCATGAAGAATACTTTCTATTGAGCTAATTAGCATGTGCTATGAAGCATGTATGAAGCATACTATGAAGTAGATCATGAAGCGTAGAACGCTTATTTGAACGTGTCGCATGAAGCATGTTTTGAAGCGAGTAGAATGGTGAGTAGACGATCGAGTCGATAGCTGAGTTGATAGCTGAACATGTAGATAGGCGAGTAGATAGAATGGTGAGTAGAATGATGAGTAGAGTGATGAGTAGGATGATGAGCATGTAGGGTGATGAGTAGGATAGATAGGCGAGTCGATAGAAATCGTAGAATAGATAAACAGAGCGAACAAAATGTAATTAATTCAATAATACGCTCATACTTTATCGCATCAGATAAGGCGACCGGCAAAGTTCGGTATTATTCCAAAGTTAATGCCAATCAACCTATCTTACAGGGGTTTGCACTCAGACGTGCCGCCCGTATGCTGCGAAGTCAGCAGGGCGCTAACCCGAAGGGGCTTAGCGACGTTGGCACGTCTGAGAACTGAGGCAAATAGAAAGGTTCACCTTGCTGTTGACCTCTCGCTGTCGTCAGTTCTACTAGCTAACCTGCTTGCAGATCTCTACCTCTCTACCTTCAGCAATGTCTCCGCAACGTGACGGTAGGCCTTTGAATCAGCTCGTCGTCGATAACTTTCAGCAGATAATCGTATCTGGAAGACTTACTACTGTTCAGTGCCGTCACTGTCATATGACCGAAACGAACGCTTAGTCGGTCGAAGGACCTAAAAAGGAAGCTTCGCTATACACAGAGCGTTGAAATTGATGAGAAGAAGCTTTGTGAAATGAAGGATAGACTATTGCACGAGGAAATTGCTATGGCCAGGCTAAATCCTTCGAGCGAGGATACCCTCAACGAGTATTTGAATATCGACGGCCAGGTGCTTTTGAAGCTTCCTTTACGTGGTGAAGAGGTCAAACTGCAGGCAAATTAACTATAAGAAATGTGTTAAGTAACCACTATTCTCAGACTTGCCCGAATTAGACTTAACAACGACCTGTCAACTGAAGCGTATCTTATTGTCCTTTGTTCCATTATTGAACGCACCATCCACACCATCACTCCAGGATCTAAGGATGGCTACAAGTGTTCTTCCTCAGTCACAAAGAGGTAGGTTCAGTGTTCAAATAAGCTTGCTCGGTCTGATCACGAGGACTCAGAAGCATTAGACACCGCGGCTGCCAAACCTGACCAAGCCCAACTTCACAACCTCGCTAAAGAAGCCGCTCGATCGGAGAGCATCGCCGCACTCAAATATGCCGTATCGCTTGGCGCGCAACCTTCGCAGATGATCATTCCCGCCCTGTCAGTCGACAATCCTGACGTCCTTGCCTGTCTCCTCGACGCCGGTCTCGACATCGATTATCGCATCCCGGGCTACATCGGTACCCCGCTCACCGGCGCCTCCGCCTTCGCCAAGGTCGAGCTGATCAAATCTCTACTCGCGCGTGGTGCTGACCGGAACTTGGAGAATTGCGGCTGGGGACAGTTTCACCTCAAGCCGCTTGCTGCTGCTGCCGCACAAGGGATGGTCAGGGACGAAGACGCGGCGGAGGCAATGAAGGTTCTGTTGGATGGGGGAGGGAGATGGGAGGGCAGTGCGGCTCTGCAGCTTGCGGCCAAAGCGGGTAAAGTGGAGTGTGTGAAGTTGCTGGTCGGGCGCGGAGCGGATGTGGATGAGATTGTGACAAGAGTGGAGGGAAAGAGTGCATTGAGACTGGCCAAGGAGAGTGGTTGCGAAGAGGTTGTGAGGATCTTGAACGCGCAGGGAGCAAAGGAGTAGGGCACGTCAGCTAGGTCAAGGAGATCAAACTTGTTTCATACTCTATTAGGCGACCATGCCAAATTATATCGCCGTTTCCTACTAGACATGTACCTACCATAGATGCGTACAAAGCAGGAATGGCCAGTCACTTGGCTAGATGTATGCACACGACCTCTCCCTATTCCGCTTACTACGCATTCCAAGTACATCTTCTCCCGCCATTGCCTCAGCCTTCCAGTAAATTATCGTCTAGGATCCCGAGCCAGGTTTTGAGGGGCGTATAGAATGAAGGGGCCTTCTGTTGACGTCTTGAAGCTCTATGACCGTGAAGAAAAGGATGAGTGTTAACAGGAAGAGGGTGTTGTCCTGCTCAAAAACGTCCTTATCGAGACGAAGGATTATGAAGTCTCATCGCCCTGGGCAATTGTTCCGAGGGCGGAGCGTTTGAGGGAGAAGACCGAGATGATATTCGAGTCGGTCGTACACAGTACTTGTTAGGAATCAGGCTGGGGTTTTCCCTCCACCTCAGTAGTTGGCGTAATGAGAAGTATAGGTCTCATTATGGTCCAGTCCCGTCCAGTCCGGTACAGTCAACGTCAAACGAGCTCACAGTCGTGATATTCCAACAGTATCCATTAATGATTAGTCTCCTCTCCATAAGGGCCGGTCAGTCTCGAACAGCACGAATACTGCGTCTCACGTCGATTCACCCGGTGCGAGTGATATAGCGACAATTGCTGCTCCCAACCTAATCGTTTAGCTTGCATCAAGGCTATGGCAGTTCACCCTCTAGCACCCTAATCAGCGACTTGCCCAGCAGCCTTGCCAGCATAGCTGCCATATCCACACTAGACCGGGGTAGCGAAGTCCTTGGAGCCTGTGGTAACATCGAGACTATGGCTAGTAACTGCTCTAGGAAAACTCCTTCTCTCACCGACGCAGCAATGACAGATTAGGCGAAATGTCTCTGCTTTGATAGAAATAGACAATATAATCCGAACCCATTCGATGATAACGCGAGCTCTTGCTACAATTCGATGACGTCCTCAAAGACTGTTCAGAGTTTCTTGTAAGTTAACCTTGCGTATGATCTTACAGATATCTTATATTATCGGGCACCAGCTTCGTCTGAACTATACATATATATTCATATTTTGTTTGGGCAAACTCGGCGCTCCCTAGCAGCCTCCAAGGCTAAATTTTGCCCTAGTAGCAGCCATGAGTTGCCAAGCACTCCCTCTATCTATGCTTCTCATTATACTGCCGGCTGCATCAGCTTTTCGATAAATCAGCTCAAGACACCGGATATCACTCACTTCGAGGCAAGTTCAGCTGAAAACGCTTATATAGAGGTCAGAAGATGACAGTCAAAGACCAGTTGGGTAGGTCCCAGAGCCTTGACGCCCGTACTGTGACAACGGTCGCGTTGCGGAACTGTGGAGCGGTTACTTGGAATTGTCGCGTATTGATGTACAGGAAGAGAAGCTTTGACAATTGGTCTAGAAGATAGAGAGAGTGGTAGCGTACTTTATAAATTTACATATGTAACGTTTAGAGTTCTTTTGCGGAAAGATATGCAATAGGGGGTCAGCCGTCGCTCGGTTGTTGACCACGATTATGCAGTGGCTCACACGATGCACGCTCATAGACTTCAACGCATACCGGTGCCTAATCGTCGTAGTCCCAATCGTCCATCCAGCTGTAGCATAATTCTCCGCCACTGAATTCGTCCCAATCTTTTCAAGTTCGAGTTTCTGCCATGACCGAAATGCAGGTTTCACTCAGTCGCACTTGACATTGTACGTGGTAATTCGAGATCCACGATCCAAGGCTTGTTTACAGGGTGGTTCTTCTCGTCCATAATAGCAGCATTGACCATGAGCGATTGTTGCCCATGAATTATCGGAGCGTATATCGGCTCCCGGTATGTATTACCGGAATATTCCTGGTCCTGAGAGCTTCCATAACAACTCAATCGACTCTCTTTAGATTCCCAGTCCACAATTTGCACGCCATTTCCCTCGTGAATATGTCCAAAGCAATGCATTCGTGGTCTCACTCTCCGTAAAGCTTGAAGGAGGTTCTCGCATCCTGCGTTGCCTTGCGGACACTCATCGAGTATGCCTTTGGGCGGTCCATGAGTCATGATGATGTCGACATCACTCGGAATGGGATGCTTTGCGATTGATTTGACTCCATCGGCTACTTGATGCGCTTCATTGAACCTGTCTTGATCATGTTCGTACGCGAACGCCCAGTCACAAAACGCCGGCGAGTATGGGGAGGTGTAAATTGTAAAAGACGCTCCATTTTTCAAGTCGAAGGTATAAGTGCCTTCGTCCAGATATAAGACGCCAGCCTCTGCTGCAAGAGGTCCTCTCATAACAGCGAGGGCACGAGAATGATCTTCCGGCTCGTCATCTTCGTCTAGATGTGTATCCCAATATTGCTTGTCCAGGTCCAAATCATGATTACCGGCTATTACAAGCTTCAATTCCGCATCGAAAGCGCCGAGCATTTTCAGGGCCTTTTTGTAGGACGATGAGCCGCCACAATGGGTAAGATCGCCACAGTGGAGCACCACATCGACTTTTGGTACGGGTAAATGAAGTGGCACAGAATTTGCGGTATTGTTTTCGAACTCGAAATTGTGTGTATCTGATATGACTAAGAAACGTGTCGGCCGCGTAGGTGGAGTTGGTCCAGGCATGATTCTTCCTGCAGAAGACTCAGCAAGATATTGGAGGCAACTTCGGAGATCAGCAGTATGGCGATACAAAAGACTTTCGAGTAAGAGAAAGACGATGGATCAGATATATGTAGGAATGCTAAAGATACAGCCTCTATAAGTATGATAGAATTTATGCAGCCGAATCAGACGGGTAAAATTGCTTGTGAAATGGAACTCATTTGTGTTAGAACCTATACAAATTCACTCGAAAGAAATACCTTACTAACCAAGTTTCCCAGCTGTTGATAGATGACTCTAACCCCTGGCTTCAACTCGCTTGTACTTGATCTAGACTAATTCCAGAATACGTGGCTTATCCGGGTCCATCAAAATACTGAAGTATAAGAGGCTCTCATGACTTTCTGGTTGCACTGAGACTAATGAGCTAGACCCTCTTCAGCTTCGAACGTTCGTTGTGCGGCTATTGAAATCTTCGTAACTTTCCTAATTGCGATAAGAATTGTGAGTATTTAAAGGGAAAATTTCAAGGCATTGAAACATCTGATGAGGGAATTTGCCGACAGGAAAAAGGCCGTCAAGCCTAAGGTGCTTTACCCTTTGTTACTTGGTCGCTTGCAGGTAAACTTGCTCGAGTGCTCTTCGTTAGAAGGGTTTAAATCGCTATTACTCCTCATCAACATCGCAGAAATAGCAGAAGCACTAAGTCAGCAAACATGAGCGGGATTTTTCAGCACAACCTACCCCATAGCACAAATATGAACAGCCTGCTATATTGATGGGTGAGGGGTAATTTTGCTCGACGAAACACCTGTTTAATGTGTGCCCTAATGCGGTTTAGGGCTTGTAGGCTCTGGTTCTAAATCTCATCCATGATGATCTAATTTGCTAGTTGCGCACGTGATTTCTAAAGTAATCAAGTTTCGGTTGCCGATAATAACACTAAAACCCATTTGAATAATGTTTTATCTTCAATGTACGATTATACCCACCCTCCACAGGTACCACAGCTGTTGTTACTTCACTGGAGGTCGAACAGCTGCACTAATCGCCGTAATACCGTGATATACTTATCCGCTCAATGAGCATCTCAACAGCTCATATTGATATACTGTAAGCCTCGATCTATCGCAACATGACTGCAAAGCTGCTAACGCTCTTTCGTCGACCAATTTTCCAGTATTCTGAGTACCCACATTTTTCGGAAATACTCGGAAGAGCCCAAAGCCGTGCCCCAATTTCTTTTATCGTGAAATCGCACTGAAGATAATTGGCGATAACACCTCTAGATATGGAGCCAGCGAGCGTCTTCAGCCATCTTTTCAACACAGATTATGACCTCGACTATCGGAAACCGATGAATGACAGACATGGAGGCTTCGAAGGTTGACATGGAGTATGTCATCTCAAGCCTGATGCAGAAGCGGAAAACCATGGAAGATCGCATTCAGACAGCTATTCTTCCAGTTGGGGTATTCGTACACAAGGCTCCACTGCCTGTTGTTGTTTGTAGGCGGCCTACTCAATCAAATACTCTTCCATTTATTGGACTAGAGAGTCAAGGCTGCTTCGACCCATCGACCTCTCGTTGCTTCGCTCGGATTTAGGAAGAGATGTACAAATCCACATGGTTCCCAACCAATGTAGCCTATAAGACAATCGTAGAGTATCATAGAGTGCAAATGGCAAATGCAAATCCTGGAGCAGAGGTTAGTCCAACCCACTATAATGTGAACAACGACCTCAAAGCATACATAGAGTTCTGAAACCTACCTCTCAGCGACGGACTCCCAATGATAGGATGGGTTCTAACCGCCACTTCCCCCCGGACCGGTATCAGCTGTCCCTGTAGAATCGTGGCCAAACAAAGAAGAAAAGAGACCATCATCAATGCTCGCTCGCGATTTGGTACGGGACTTTTTATTCCGACATGGAGTATTGAGAGCCTAGATAAAGGTGTAATACAGTTGATTGTTTGTCTGAAGAGTTGGACGGCCAAGAAGACGGGTGATCAAGGGGTCCCGTCAAATGAAGACTTTGGGGTTCGTCGAGATGTACCTTTAATTGGGGAGGTGGAGATGGGGATAGATCTACAATCTTGGTACTCCAACCTTTAAAAGATACCGTTACGGATGTACTCCTACCTTCAAGCACCTCCGAGGCTCTCGAAACCATCAGAACCAATATTCTTTCCGTTCCTTCCCCAAGCCCAAGATTCAACACTTAGGACGGGTCCACCAAACACCTCCTCCTTAACTAGATCCTTATACTCCTAGAACCTAGCGAATTGTAGTTATAATGTCCGTATCCTCACAAGGTCCGTTACATTTGTTTATGCGGACGCGTTAAGAACGAAAAAGTAACTAAGTATTGCCAGGGCTTGAAGTTGCTGCGATCTTTCTTTAATACTGGCATAAGTTGTCCAGGGTTTTGTGGATCCCAGTATTGAGCTTCTGTACCGGATTCCATAAGAACTGTAACTTCAGATTTGGTTATATATCTCCCCGTTGTATATTTTTTATACAGCACTAAGACATTCAATCCGAGTACGCTACTACTCGTAGCACCTCTGGATATCATCACCCGTGACTAAGCCGGCGGTTTCACCGTCATATCGATGAAAGATCTTTTCCCCAGCCGTGTTTGATATTGGTGATAGGATTCTCCCATCCATCGTGCTTTAAACGAGCACCTTTTGTGCCTGACCCCATCTAACTGCCACGCTCAATCATAGCCAAAGTCGGGCTAAACGTTCCTAGTCCGAAGAACAATCCAAAATCAGCCACAATGTATTTCTTTGTCACAAGGGGCTACGGAACCCGTGAAGAATTCGATCTAGGTGGGGTAGAAAAGGCAATGTCTGATATTTCTTAGGTGATAAAATTTGTTGAGTTCAAACGGATCAGTGAGGACTGGAGACGTATGAGAGGGATTATGCTAGAGATAGTGGTGATGGTTGGTTGTGTAGATGGGGTGAAGTAAGAGTGTAGTGGATGGTGATGAGAGTGCTCTTTGGTCGGAGGGTTGGTCGGTTTGCTTTGGTGTAGATTATGTGGTTGATGAAACATGTTAGAGACTGGGGAAAGACGAAGACAAGACAATGAAATGACGAAGTCCCGAGGACAGCCTCAATTTCAGCACTCACATTTCTCTAGAGGCGCTTCCAAGTATGACAAGGCTTCGTCGCCTCTTCCATGCACAGCCACCTTAGGGATATAAACGCACTGGTGCGATTTACGATCAATATTGGTGGGAATATCACAGGTTGGACGAGGCACTTCTGAGCGAAGATTGCGGGGGCTGTGAAATTGTAGTTCGATACGAATTTCAAAAGAGATGTTGATTCGACCCCAGCTTGCCCAGGAGATTATATATAGAGCTTACGAGGACCGTTCTCGTTTCTAATCCACAGGCGGCGTTAAACGAAATAGAGATGAATGTAGCCTTCTAAGCATGCGAGGAACGAGAAATACGAAACTGGATAGATATAGTATCAAAGGGTATTTGAGATAGCTTCATGATGCTATAAATTCATGCATTTATTGAAACAGTACAACATGAAACGATGTGATAAAGTGTAAAAGAACAGAAGACAGTTGAAGTTATTGACATATCTTAACCGTGCATTACATCCGGATCGTCCTGAAATCGACAGCGTGGTTCTCCACAAAAACACTCTTGCTGACCTTTGAAATAGTCGTCACCGTAGTCCACGGTGACCTCTTCGAATATTTCAATATCCCTTTCTGCCACGACCATGACTCTATATCTCCCGCCAATGGCCACGGTCACGAATTTCGTGTTCGCCTCGCAAGAGTGACTCATATAGCGCGTCCAATTGCCCATATATTTGGAACTAATCAAGGCAAAAGGTTCGGAATGTCCAGGACGCGTGAACAAGAAAGCATACACATAGTCCACGTACCTCTGATTGCGTGTATTCTTAGGAACGATTTGGCCGACGTATTCGGCAAGAACATCGTCTTGATGAATCTGCTGCAATGCTCGAATACCGACACCTTTTCGGTAATATCTTTTCAATTCAACAAGAGGTTGTGTGACATTATCGCAGTTGTAAGGCTCACAACTGCAAGAGTCAAGCTGACAAATTTCGCAGCTTTGTGGGGCCTTGGCGATTGTAGGATCTGATGGATAAGGAATGTCATACGGCCACTCAACCGGCATTGGGACTTGGAAGAAGACAGAGTGGTGGAAATAGTTGTTCTTGATGTCGATTCTTGGTCGAGTTCCATCCATCGTGCGCTCAAGCCCGTCAAATGCCTCGGGGACAATGCATCCGTGCGGTGACAAAGCTGTGTCCGGCGGCACTCTCTCCCCTAAGTTTTTGCATATTAGGAATTCATATTCTTCGCGTTTTGTCAGTGCTGTTTTCCAGTCCAGCTCTCGCGCTTTGGCAAAGACTTCGAGACTATTGAAATTGTCAGCAACGCACTTGCATAATAGGTTCCACAGGTGTTCGTCGAGCTGACGAGCGTCGTTGCGGAACGATGCAGAATTTGCCAAGATGCTGAGCATCATCCAGCCATTTTGGGTGACAAACTCTCCGTATCGTCGACATCGGCGCCCTTCAAAAAAGACGAATTTCTTAGATTCTCGGTAAGTATCTGCAGGAGTTGTCGACGCACGCTCTATCGCAGTCTGCAAATCATTATAGATAGTATGATGGGGGACAGTGTGCCAGGTGAGTGCATACCCTGTAGATTTCTTAGCAATGAGGGCAACGGAGCGAGAAGCTTGGACTAACCAATGACTTGATTCCGTGCAGCCTGGTCAAGTAAGAGACGTGAACCTACCCAATGTGTACTCCCTTCCGGTTTGTCCTCCACAATATCCTCCAAACTCCATTGTGGTACCAATTTAGAAGTTACATCATTTTCTCTGGTTGCCGAAGCAGCGTGAATGTCCTTGTATATTTCACCCATGCGCTGATTAACAGCACCGGCGCAAGGGTTGCCTGAGCCGACTGGCGTGCCCAGGTCGTGTGCCGCATCGACCACAGCCTGGCAAAGGTCGATAAACCGTTTTTGCTTCATAGCCGGGGTAGCTTTGGTAAGGTGTTGAGAGGTTCTGCGTGGTTTACTTACACCAGATCTTAATGTCAGCGAGGTAGTGCTGTATCTCTCGTTACTGGGGCTGGGGATTCGTTTCGTTCGCTGCTCTTCCTCATTTGTAGGCTCATTGCCGTTCTTCCAAAACTTATCCCAATAACCCATGAAGAATACAAAAATCAGAAAATTTGAATGACAGTGAAGAAGTTATGATATTGAGATTTGAATTTACTTATTGGTATGATATGGTGGGTTTTTTTTCGAACCATCCCAACCAGTCCAGACTACCGAGATATAGATCTCAATAGATTGTCTTGCATAAAGAGAGTTGAGCTTGAGGACGAGATAAAGATTGAATAATGAAATACTACGATTCCCTTTGTCCGATGTCTATATCTCTTTGACCACACGAAAGATGCGACACAATGGTGCATTATGTTAGTCTCGTTCCTTTGACGCTCAAGTCGCTCTCGTAATCGCTGAGGGTCGGCTGCAAGATTGAGCAAGTACCAACGGCATGGCAGAGATGATTCAATGGAGCCGGACCTCGTGCGGGCAGGACAGAGGTTCTACGAAGCGCCGACACCTCTAGAAGGGAAAGCATCGTAATACCTTGATATTGAAGGATGCGGATACTGTTAACATCACCTAGGTTCTCCTGAGTCCAGAGAGTAAAGAGACGTTTGTCGGCGAAAACGTCTTTGCGAAAAGAATCCGTCCAGCCTTATCCTACAGCCCTACATATTCTACTGGCTCAGCCGAACTTCGTCATTGCTTTGCCGAGGTGGACCGGACTTTACGAAGAACTTCCCCTCGCCCATGAAATATCCCTTTTGCAAAATGCTCGAGACGTGATGCTCATCTACACTTCAAATTGATGCGGAAACAAGTTCCATAGCTAACTGATAGAGATGTCCTCATTGCTCAGATCTGTTAATCGTGTAGCGACGAAAAGCCTACTGCAGACGTCGGCTGTTCGTTGCTCGCCTCGGAGACATCCACTACAAGCACCTTTGCTTGCCTCTTTCCGGTCAAGCTCTTGGAGACAATTTCCAGCAGCGGTGTTGTTTTCTACAATGCCCACCCTCAATGCCGCTACTGGCGTGGCGGGCGCTGCAGTTGGCGGTGGAAGAGAGTATGATCCTGAAATCAAGGACATGGCGAGCTATGTTCACAATTACAAAATCGATTCTGATCTAGCTGTGAGCTATCCCTGCCATTTGACCTTTCAGACCTGATTTGAAGGTCAGATGGAAACCGCGAGATATGTCTTTCTAGATACCATAGGCTGCGGCCTAGAAGCCCTTCGTTTCAAGGAATGTACGAAACTCCTGGGACCAGTTGTGGAGGGTACGGTTGTGCCCAACGGTACTCGCGTTCCGGGCACGCCTTATGTGCTAGATCCAGTCAATGGTGCTTTCAACATCGGGGCCATGATCAGATGGCTGGATTACAACGATTGTTGGCTGGCAGCAGAATGGGGTCACCCTTCGGACAATCTTGGAGGTATCCTAGCAGTTGCTGATTGGATTTCAAGAACAAACCGAGCCGGCGGGCTTGTAGGCAATGGGACGGTGATCAAGATCAAGGAGGTCCTGGAGGCGATGATTAAAGCGCATGAGATTCAAGGTTGCTTGGCTCTGGAGAACTCTTTCAACAAAGTCGGGTTAGACCACGTGGTTTTGGTCAAGGTTGCTACAGCTGCTGTGGTATCGAAAATGCTTGGAATGTCGGAAAGGCAGACAGCGGACGCCATATCACAGGCGTGGGTCGATGGTCAAAGCTTGCGAACATACCGGCATTCGCCAAACACCATGTCTAGGAAATCTTGGGCGGCTGGCGATGCTTGTCAAAGAGCAGTGAACTTGGTACTCAAGGTGCAGAGAGGGGAACAGGGCGTCCCCACGGTGCTTTCAGCGCCTGTCTGGGGTTTCTACGATGTGCTTTTTAAAGGAAAGAAGTTTGAATTCCAAAGACCCTACGGAAGCTACGTGATGGAGAATGTCCTTTTCAAGGTCTCATATCCAGGTCAATTACCTCTACGGCTTCGCATAAAGGACGACTAACATTGTGATTAGCCGAATTCCATTCCCAAACCGCCATCGAAGCCGCAAAGCACATTTACGCAGACCTCGAAAAGCGAGGCAAATCCGCCAAAGACATCAAATCCGTCACCATCCGCACCCACGAAGCGTGCATTCGCATCATTGACAAACAACACAAACCCATGGACAACTTTGCCGACCGCGACCATTGTATCCAGGTACACCTTTTCCTCTCCCTCTTAATCCAACCCTAATCCACCCTTTAGTACATGGTCGCCACCATGCTCGTCTTCAACCGCCTCCACGCCACCGACTACACCGACGGCTCCCCCGCCGCCACCTCCTCCCTCGTCGAATCCCTCCGCCGCCGCATCTCCTGCATCGAAGACCCCCTCTTCACCAAATCCTACCACGACCCCTCCACTCGCTCCATCCCCAACGCCCTAACCGTCACCCTGCACAACGGCGAAGTACTACAGGAGACAGTCGTGGAGGCGCCCCTGGGCCACAAGCAGAGAAGGGAGGAAGCGAAGCCGGAGATAATGAACAAGTATGAGAGACATTTGGGGCCGCATTTTACAGAGGAGAAGGTCAAGGAGTTTGTGGCGTTGGGGATGGAGAGGGGGAGGTTGGAGGCGATGGCGGTGGATGAGTACATGGATTTGTATGCCAAGGAAAGCATGAAGTGGTGAGTGCGGCGTTTGTAGCTGTAGATTTGCGAGTATATAATGCAACCACCCCAACATCTCATCACAGAATTATATATGATACTTTGAAATAGCATCACTACCACCATCCCATCAACCCCACCCACCCATCCATCCCTCATCTCAACCCATCTCACCCCACCAACCCATCAACCCACCAACCCACCACAACAATCATCTATCTATCATATAAAACCCCCCATCTAACATAAATTTAAATATAAAAAAAAAACAAACAAACATACGCATTCAAAAAAAAAACCAAACCGAAAATTATTATTCTAACCCCCCATTGAAAAACCTTTCATGTACACTAAAATCCAGCTTAACATTGCCAAACCCAAAAAAAATATCATAACTTTTTCACTGCAGAACATTGTCAGGCAGGTTGGTTATTCTGTTTTTGTTTTTTTTTGTTTTTGGGGGGGAAAGGTACGTGGATGTTTGAAGGTGTGGGAAGTGTTGGGAGTGGGAGGTGGGAAGTGGGGAGTGTGGGAGGTGGGAAGTGGATGGTGATGGTGATGGTGGTGGTGGTGGTGATGGTGGTGGTGGGGATGGTGATGGTGGTGGTGGGGATGGTGATGGTGGTGATGGTGATGGGATGGTGGTGATGGTGATGGTGATGGTGATGGTGGTGGTGATGGTGGTGGTGATGGTGATGGTGGTGGTGATGGTGGTGGTGGTGGTGATGGTGATGGTGATGGTGATGGTGGTGGTGATGGTGGTGGTGGTGGTGATGGTGATGGTGATGGTGATAGCACTCCCTTAAAACCCATTCACACTCATCCTCACAACTCTCTTCCACCTCTTCTCTTCTTTCCTTCTCTCCTCCCTCGCTAGTATTGCACTTTCTGCACTTCCACTGTTCCACATCCACACTTCCGCACTTTCACATTCACACTTTCTCAACCCTAAAAACCACACTTTTCTTTTCTTTCTTTCTTTCATTCTTTCATTCTTTCTTAGATCAAATGGATTGGATAAGTTTTTGTGAAATTTAAGAGATTTAGGGATGGGTTTTAGTGAGAGATTTAGTGAGAGTTTTAGTGATGGGTTTTAGGGAGAGATTTAGGGAGAGATTTAGGGATGGTGTTTTGAGGGAAGAGTTTAGGAGGGAAGGTTTAGGAGGGGGTTGGGGAAGGGTTTTTTTAGGGAAGGTTTAGGAAGGGAAGGGTTAGGAGGGAGTTACTGTAGGTGTGAGGGGAGTGAGGGAGTGAGGGAGTGG